>CXRR01000078.1_pt1 | contig 3181 bp, 3 predicted proteins | sample 591391 | NCBI WGS metagenome assembly CXRR01 (sample SAMEA3491327, study PRJEB9169) | human gut metagenome | biome: ENVO:mammalia-associated habitat; material: ENVO:feces | place: Bangladesh | collected 2010-04-07 | reverse complement strand
GAGCCGGTCGGGCCGGGGAGGCGCAACAGGCAGTTGGAGATGGAGGTGGACGTTTCAGGACGAGCGGCGCCGGTATTCGCGCGAAAGTAGCGGTGATACGGGCCAACGCCGCCCGCTGCCCGATATCGGCGCGATGCGGGATGCCGGGCGTTCCCCGCTCCGCCTGTTACTGGATGGCCGGGCATCCCGAGACGGAGCATGTGGATCCGATCGCCGGCGACGTGCGCGCGGTCCGGCGCGACGGCCATGAGCGCTGCGGCGCCGGGAAGATCAAGGCCGCTCTGGAGCGGAGGGGCGTCACCGCGTCCGGGAGACGCGTCGGCAACATCATGCGCGAACGGGGCATGCGGGCGCGTACGCGCGCAGACGGTCCGAACCGCACAGGACGCGGGCCGACGAGGCCGGGCTCGCGAACATCCTCGGCCGCGAGTTCGACGGCTGCGAGCCGCGCATCCACCTGGCCGGTGGCCTGACGTACGTGCGCGTCGGCGGCGAGTGGGCGTACGTGTGCCTGCTGGCCGGCCTGGCGAACAGGGGCATTACCGGCCATTCCGCCGGGCGGGCCCGGGACGCGAGCCTGGTATTGGGCGCGTTCGCCATGTTCGGCTTCCCCCTGACCGGGGTGGAGGTGTTCCACACGGACCGGGGCGGCGGGTTCGACGACGCGAAAATCGACGGGCCGCTCGACGTGTTCGGCATCGGAGGATCGCCGTCAGGGAAGGGCGACCCGTACGACAACGCCGTGGTCGAATCCACCAACAGGCTCCTGAAGAAGGAGCTCATATACCGGAACCACCACACCGGCCTGGAACAACCACGCTCCGACCTCAACGACTATGTGCGGTGGTCCGACGACCAAAGACTCCACTCCACCCCCGGATACCGGAGCCCCAACGAATTCACACAACAAGGACTCGTCCTCTAAAGAATTGCCCAACACACCGTTGCCAATCCAAATTGTCCCGATGCGAGGTCGTCCTGGAAGAGTCATCAAACGTCGCGCGAGCCTGGGCCTTCGTGACCTGCAGCTACCAGACGAGCAACTCCCGCACCGTGGTCTACGCGAAGGAGGTGGAAGGATGGGATTCGCGCCCTTCGGAATAGGGCTCCTCATGGGGTTCCTCACGCTCATGGCCTACGCCTGCTGCGCAGCCGGCGACGACTGAGACTAGGGATTGTAGATTGAAGCTACAACCGAATATGGTCCTTCGACCCCTTGCCGCTATATCTCGGCAAGGGGTCTTGCATGTGGCTTGCATGTGGTGAGATAATTTAAGCACTTGATTGAAACAAGACGCTGCCGGCTGCTTCTCGATAAGCTTCCGGTTGTTCATGAACAGAGGTGCGCAATTGGGAAAGATAAAGCTGCAAGACGTCAAAAGGGCTATCGACATCGGAAAGGACGCCCTGCCCTTCGTTGAACCCGCTATGAACAAATACGGACCCGCTCTGATTGACTGGACGCAGCAAAGGGGAAAGCAGGCAGCAGATAGTCTGGGAAAAGCCAGGGACTCATTCCTTTCAAAGGGCCAGACAATCAAAGACAGGAAGGAGCAGCAAAAGTCACTCGAGGCGGCCCGCAAGAAGGCCGTGGCAAGCTCACTTCCACCAATCTCCGCAAAGGAGTTCTTCGAGAACTTCGAGAACAACGTCTCCAGCGAAGCTGACCTCAGCGATGGGTACATGGCGATCGCCGGCTGCTACGCCGTCGCCACGATGAAATCGGCACGAGAGAAAGACCCTTCCGCCTACGAGGACGTCTATGTCGGTTGCGGCAAATCCATGGGCTTCAGCATATACACCCAGCTTTGCGGCTTCGGCAACGTCGACGTCTACGCCGACTTCAAGTTCAAAAGACCCATGATGATCCTGCTCTTCCCGTGCGAGGAGAAAGACCTCGAGACCCGCTATGAGGCCCTCGTCAGGGATCTTCAGGCCGAGAGCTCGTACAACAAATGGGACGTCCTGACGCGCTCCGATGAGGCGAGATAGGCGCTAAGAGCATGAGCGACAAAGAACTTGCGCCAATTAGCGTCGAGGTTGTTACAATCGACGACCTCGACAGCATCAAGGTCATCGCCAACACCAATACGAGCAAAGAGAACAACGCCGGCATCGGAGAGCGGGCGAACGCCTTTCTCGGCCTCGCTTCGAACGTCATAGACCTCGTCGAGGGAAAGCAGCTTTACAAAGTCGAGGTCCCCGAGGGCTACAGCCTTAAGGACCTTGTCGCCTCGAAGAAGGATCCGGAAGCGGTGAGAGCCCTCGTCCGAGACCCGAAAGGTTGCCTGAGCGGCGACGTCTCCCTCAAAGCAGCCGGGGTCGGCCCCGCGCAGATCGCCAGCGTCGGCCTTGCCGCAGCGGCGATGGTTGTCGGCCAGGCGTACATGACCGAAATCAGCGACAGCCTCCAGCGTATCGACGCCAAGCTGGAATCGATCGCCTCCATGATCGCCGGCGATCAGAGGGCAAAGGTCAAAAACGCCCTGGACATCGCCAGAACCTACGCAGCCCTTCATGACGATTACCTCCAGAAACCCGCCGAGGCGCGCCAGGCGGCAAGAAACGAGATCGAGGGCAGGTACAACGACGTCGGCCAGGTGATCGATTGGATTACCGGGCAGCTCGCCGGTATCGAAGGCAAGGCCAGAGACGCTGCCGAGCGTGAGAAGGACCTCGAACCGCTACTTAAAGAGATCCAATCCTACGAGGCTCAGTTCGGCATGTGCCTCCAAGCCCTGTCGGCGCTCGCCATGACGCGCATGTACTACGACGGCAGCATGGATGACCGCAGCGCCCTGATCGAAGAGCAGCGGATACTCGACAAATCTCAGGGCTTCCTGAAAAAGAGGCAGGTCCTCGCCGCGCTCATGGAGATGAAGATCGGGGGCATGAAAGGAGCGCCCATCGCGCTTCCGCGCGGTACCCAGGGAAACGCCCTCAAGAGGCTGGTCTCCCAGACGCCTAGAGCCGCCGCAAAGGAACAGATCCTCGAGGCCAAGGTCGAGATGCGCGCGAGCCTACGCTCGGGAGAGTCGAAACTGAGGTCCGAAGCCGAAGACCGAAAAGGCGAGATCGAACGCATCGCAGCGGCATCCCGGACAGCCAGAACGCTGCTCACAGACGGGACCGACTGCTGGCTCATCGACGATCAGGAAGATTAGAAAGCAAGAAGAAGAGG
>CXRR01000016.1_pt1 | contig 37086 bp, 26 predicted proteins | sample 591391 | NCBI WGS metagenome assembly CXRR01 (sample SAMEA3491327, study PRJEB9169) | human gut metagenome | biome: ENVO:mammalia-associated habitat; material: ENVO:feces | place: Bangladesh | collected 2010-04-07 | reverse complement strand
ACCGAGCAGAGCACCCATCATCAGAGCGCCACGATCAGTGAAGGTAGCCAGAGAGACCATGCCATCCGCACCTTGCCATTGGTNGTATACGGCCTGTCGAACGCGCGGGAACGGCATGATTTCTTCACTGAACTGCCGGTTCGTCGCAATGTGGACGCGGTCATCGTCTGCTCGTTCGACATCGACCCGGATGAGGTCAGTCGTCTGAAAGACGTGAACGTGCCGCTCATCGGCATCAACACCCCGTCCACCATCGGACTTGACGGCGCGGTGTGCATTGACGACAAGCTGGGCATGCATACGGCTTTCGAACACCTGATTTCGCTCGGCCATCGCAACATCGCCTACGTGTACGGCGCGCCGGATGACACCAGTCAACTGCGCTTCAGTGCGGAAAACCGACTGCAAGGCCTTATCGATGCCGCTGCGGCCCATCCTGACGTCACGCTTGAGCAGATTCGCTGCTCCGGCCATGAGGATACGACCGGCGCGGCGCTCGCCCAGCTGACCACCATGTCGCCCACGCCCACCGCAGTCTGCTTCCAGACCGACGAAATGGCGATTCCGGTGCTGTACCGGTTGCCGCAATATGGGCTGCGCGTGCCGCGTGACCTGTCAGTAATTGGCTTCGACGATATCCCCTTCAGCGTCAAAATGGGCCTGACCACATTGCGGCAACGCCCGAATGACCTAGGCGCCATTGCCGCGCGCAAAGCGCTTGCCGCGATGGAAGGACCCCTGTCCGAACCGCGATTTGAAACCGTGGCCCCGCAGCTGATGCTGCGCGACACCACGGCCATCGCCGCGTGAATGCCCCCGATGCGTGTCGCCGTCGGTAACAGTATATCCGCATGAAAAGGACCATGACGGAGCGTATCGCGATGTCTGAGGCCCGCACGGCGGCGATGGTTCATGGATACACTAACAACAACGTGGAAAATAACACGAGCAAAGGAGCACACCAATGTCCACCTTTCCACAGCTGGCCACCCATCCGGGCATGAACCCGGCCGCGGTCATCCAAGGCGACCGTTGGCGCATCGGCATCATCACCGAATCGCTCGTCCGCCTCGAATGGCAGGACAACGGCAAGTTCGAAGACCACGCCACCCAAATGATCGTCAATCGCGATTGGTTGTCGGATGACGCGAACGGTGCGGATGGCGCGAACCGTGCGGACGGCACTTCAAACCCGCCGAAGTTCACGAAGACCGAGCGCGACGGGCTGCTCATCATCGATACGCCGGCGCTGCGCCTCACCTACGACATGCAGCCGTTCAGTAAGGAAGGTCTGAGCATCGTCGTCAAAGGCGTGGCGAATTCCCAGATGAATACGTGGCACTACGGCGAAGCCCAGGACGGCAACCTGCGCGGCACCGCGCGTACGCTGGACGCGGTCGACGGTGAGATCGAACTGGGGCTCGGCGTGATCTCCCGCGACGGCTGGGCCGTGCTCGACGATTCCGCATCAAACGTGATCGTCGAAGGCGCCGAAGCCGCCACCGTCAAGGGCGAGGCCAACCCATTCGGTATGTGGGTCATTCCGCGCGAGCACCCCGGCAAGGATCTGTATGTCTTCGGATACGGCCATCGGTACATCGAAGCCGTGCAGGACTTCTACAAGCTCACCGGCCCGACGCCGCTGCTGCCGCGCTTCGCGCTCGGCAACTGGTGGAGCCGCTACCACCGGTACACGGAAGCCGAGTATCTGGAGCTTGTCGATCGCTTCGAGCAGGAAGGCCTGCCGTTCACCACGGCCGTCATCGACATGGACTGGCATCTGGTCGACAATGTCGACCCGAAGTATGGATCCGGATGGACCGGCTACACGTGGAACCGTGAATTCTTCCCCGACCCCGAGCGATTCCAGCGCATTCTGCACGAGCATGGACTGCGCACGACGCTCAACGTCCACCCGCGCGACGGCGTTCGAGCATTTGAAGACGGCTATGCCAAAGTCGCCGAACACATGGGCATTGACCCGGCGGGCGGCGAGCCGGTCGAGTTCGATCTGACCAGTCCGCGATTCATGGAAGCGTACTTCGACCTGCACCATGGGCTCGAAACCCTGGGCACCGATTTCTGGTGGCTGGACTGGCAGCAGGGCGGCGTGACCCGCCAGAAGGGTCTTGACCCGCTGTGGATGCTGAACCACATGCATTATCTCGACTCCGCCCGTGACGGGCGCTGGCCGCTCACGTTCTCGCGATATGCCGGCCCGGGCTCGCACCGTTATCCGGTCGGGTTCTCCGGCGACACAGTCGTGACGTGGGAGTCGCTGAAGTTCCAGCCGTACTTCACGGCTACTGCGTCGAACATCGGCTACGGCTGGTGGAGTCATGATATCGGCGGCCACATGTTCGGCTACCGCGACGAGGAGCTGGAGGCCCGCTGGTATCAGCTTGGCGCGTTCAGCCCGATCAACCGTCTGCATTCGACCGATTCGCCGTTTAACGGCAAGGAACCGTGGAACTTCCGTCCCGAGACGGAATGCTCGATGGATGACGCGCTGCGTCTGCGCCACGAACTGCTGCCGTATCTGTATACGATGAACTGGCGTGCCGCCGCCGAGGGCCGTCCGCTGGTCGAGCCGATGTACTGGCAGTCGCCGGAAAATGTCACCGCGTACGGGGTGGAGCATGAGTTCCGCTTCGGCACCGAGCTGATCGTCGCGCCGATCGTGACGCCGTCCGACCGCAACGCGCAGCTGGCGAAAACCGACGTGTGGCTGCCGCAGGGTACATGGTTCGACTTCTTCACCGGACGGCGGTACGAGGCGGGCTCTGCCGAAGGCCGCAAGTTCGAGGCGTGGCGTGGGCTCGATGGCATTCCGGTCTTCGCGAAGGCCGGCGGCATCGTGCCGTTGCAGCCGCTGGACGAGGAGCTCAACGGCAGCCTCAACTCCGTGGATAATCCGCGCTATCTGGAGGTTGCCGTGTTCCCGGGCGCGAACGGCGCGTTCGACCTCAAGGAGGACGATGGCACCAACCAGGCGCAGCCGTCGGATTCCGCGCTCGCGGTGACGCATATGGACTTCCGCTGGGAGGCCGATGGTGCGGTGAACGCGTTCGAGATTGCCCCGGTGGCCGGCAATGTGGCGGCGGTGCCGCAGCAGCGCACGTGGACGGTGACGTTCACCGGTGTGGCACCGGTCGCCGTTGACGAGTTGATTGTGACGGTTGGTGGCGCTGAGGTCGTGCCGGATGTGTCGTACGACACCGAGGCGCTGAGCCTGTCCGTCACGGTTGCGGATGCGCCGGTCACGCAGGCCGTGTCGATTCACGCGACGAACGGACTGCGGTACGCCGACGATCCGGCGATTGAGGATGCGTTCACTGTGCTGTACAACGCACAGATCGACTATCTGGCCAAGGAACGTGCCTACCGGCTCATCAAGGCTGACGGCGCTCGTGCGCTCAATGCGCTGCATACGCTGGAAAGCACCAAGAGCAGCTATCCCGGCCACGAGTTCGACGATTCCCACATGCCCGAATCCGTGATCCAGGCCATCGCCGAGCCGCTGCTGCGCGGGCTCTGACGTTCTGTTCGGATACCGGCGCGTCCTGCGCCAGTAGTTCGTTGATATCGTTTCCGGCTCTCCTTGTCAGGAGAGCCGGCCCGCGAAGCGGGGCTGAGGGGTAGCGAATTTGTCAACGAACTGCTGACGCAGAACGCTAGCTGCCTATTGCGCTGGTGGCTGCTGAGCGCAAAGAACCGCAATAATCGGATGCTCTGGGTTCTTAGCGACGCAAATTCTCGGAATAATCCCATTGCGCGAGAATTTCGTGCGCTGGCGGGCTCTCAGTGACGTAAATTCTCGGCGTAGCCATTTTCCTCTAGAATTTCCGTCACTGAGAGGACTTGCAAGTCACGGTGCGCAGCGGCGGTAACCCATACCCCAATACGGAATATGCTGGTGTGCTCGTAAGCAACGTGCTCACGAGCACACCAGCATGCTAAGCGGCGTATTCCCGAGTGATAATCAGGACGCTAAATCCCGATTACCACTTCAATGCCGGTCGCTTCGAATCAGTGCGTGGTCTTGTATTCCGACGCCCAACCATCCACGAAGGCAGACGCGACCGTATCCCAGTCGCCGGTGCCCTGTGCGTACTCGAGCATCGCATTGCCGAGACTCATCGCCCATTGTGCGCTCGGCAAAGGATAGATCACGATATCGTAATTGCCCTTGACTGCGTAGGCGTCGTTGGCGCGATGAATTGGATTCGTGGTCTTGTATCCGTTTTCTGCATATGACTTGAACGGTGTCTCGAATCCCATCTCGTCGGTGACCAACTTGCGTGCATCATCGTTTTGCAGGATGTAGTCCAAGAACTGACGGGTCGCCTGCTGATCCTTTTCGGAAGCGTCCTTGTTCATCGCAAAGTACAGGAAGCTGACTGTCAGGCCGGCCTTCTCCTCGCCTTCAGTGCCAATATAAATCGGCAGCACGCCCATGTCCTCGTCAGGTACGTTCTGATCCTTGATCTGCGAGTAACCCCACGTGCCGTTCTGCAGGAACACGGCCTCGCCAAGCGCGAATTCCGAATTGGCGTCATCCATGGTGGCGCTCGAAAGCTGGCTGGCCGGCGTGGTCGAATCAGTGATATACAGGTCGAAGATCTTCTTGAAATTCGGAATGTATGTGTCGGAGATTGTGGCCGGAAGTTGCGTCACGCCTTGATCGCGATACTCGTAATACACCGGCACGTGGGCGAGCTGATCGCCGAACCGATTGATCGAACTCGTATCGAAGCCCGCTGACGTAAACGCGCCCTTGATACCGAGGTCATCTTTATGCGCCTGAATCTCGTCAGCCACGGTCCTCAGCGTATCGAAGTTGTTGATCGTCTCAACGTCCTTCACGCTTGACCAGTTGGCATCAAAATACTTCTGCAGCAAGGCCTTGTTGTAGATGATGCCGTACCGCTCCATCACGTAAGGCACAGCGCCAATTTCATCGCCATTCTTCATGGCGTAGTCCTGCTTGGTGAGGTCCTTGTACATGTTCGTATCGGACATGTCTGCGTAGTAATCGGTCCAATTGAGGAAGTCGTTGTTGTCCACATCGAACACGGTTGGCGCTCCGGATTTGGCGAGCTCGCTCTTCAGCGTCTGTTCGTATGTGCCAGACGATGCTGTGGCGACATCTACTTCGATGCCGGTCTCTGCGGTGAAATTATCTGCAAGCTCACGAATCTGATCAGCCTGCTCTCCTTTCATGCTCAGGAAGTAGACATGACCCTTATCTGCATTGGAGTCGCCGGAACCGCACCCGGCGATCAACCCCAGAGACAGACCTGCCGCTGCCATTGCGGCCGTTGCTTTGATAATCTTCTTCATGGTTTCCCTCCTATGGAATGCCATAACTTCGTTGTTGTTGCAATACAGGGCGGGGGAGCGGACATCGTCATTGCACAAGTCGTGCCCGCTGGCCGCGCGTAGGTTGGAGGCCCGCCGCCGGTTGCGCCCGGCGGCGTTCATATGGTGTACGGATGAATCACAGGCGAACGTATCGGTTCGCAAACATACGGTGGTGACTGTGGCTCACACCTCCTTGAGTCCACGACTGATGGTCGCATTCGTGACGGTGAGCGTGCCGTCGGTGACGAACATGCTTAATGCGTCGCCTGGGTGCTGGTACATACGCGCGTTGAGTGCGACGCCATTGACGTACAGAGTGGCGATGGTGTCGTCCACGATGAGCTGAATGTGATATTCACGCCCGGCAACCAGTTCGATTGGCCGCTCTAGCCCGATATTCATACAGTTGAACCACGGGAAGTTCGGGCTGCCTTCGAATACGTAGCGATGCTCACCAATCGGGAAGATGAACTGATAGCCACGCTCGCTTGCCTCATCGCGGTAGACGCGGAGACCGAAGGATCGCGTTCCCTCGCTGAACATGACGTCCGCTTCAAACGAATACAGGTCTCCGCAGCCCTCGGCCAGCACGGCGTTACGGCGAGCGTCAGTACCGTCGATTACCGCATTCGTCACGATTTGCTCGCGTTCGTTGAACGCATCCCAGACCGTGTCGGGAATGCGCACGCCAAGTGTGCCGTCGGTACGCTGGTAGACCTCGTGAGGGACGAAGGTGCCAGCCCATTCGAAGTTCTTTACGTCATCGCAGTCTTCCTTGGTGGCAACCCAGCCGAAGAGGATTCGCCGTCCACCTAGTTCGAAGGTCCGTCCGGCATAATAGGCGCTGCCGTCAAACGCGTCATCATCGGGTGCGATCCACGGGCCTTCTAGACTCTTGGCCATGCGATACACCATCTTGTGCCGATCGCTGTATTCCGTAACGATGTGATACCACCACTCGCCCATCTTGAACAGATCAGGCATCTCATGCATCGTGTATAGGTTCGGAGCCCAGAAGTCACCTTCGAACGTCCAGTTCTTGAGGTCTTTAGACGTGAACTTCACCGTGCGGCCGGTCTGCTGCGTTTTCGGGCCGATCTTACGGGCTCCAAGGATTAGCAGATACTGGTCATGTTCGTCGTCGCGAATGACCCACGGGTCGCGCCAATCGTCTGGATCGTAGCCTTCTTGCGGAGTGAAGGTGATGGCGTTCTGGGTTTTCGTCCAGTGGTACAAATCATCGCTGACTGCGTGCATCAGCACCTGCGCCGGCTTGTCCCGCTGGGGGTAATCGCGGTTGTACCCGGTGTAGAAGATATGGTATTGCCCTTCCCCTTCAAACACCGATCCCGCGAATATGAACTGATCCTGCTCGTCGTCCCTGCCGCGCGGCACGGCTACACCGCAATCCTTGTAATGCACGAAATCAGAGGTTGTGGCCAGATCCCAGCCGAACGGTTCGCCGAATGGTTCCGGATTGCGATTGTCTCGCTGGTGATACAGAAAGAACTCGTTGCCCTTGCCGAACGGCATGCAATCGCCGAACCACGTGCCAGGGAATTGGTAGTACAGCTTTGGCATGATTATCACTCCTATATGGTCGGTTGACGACCGCTCGCCAATTGCTCTGTGGTCGGGCTACCGGACTTGTGTGCAGTTTCGCGGCGAACGGTATCCTGGCTGTTTCTACTGCGCAGCTCCGCGCATTAGAAACATGCTTTATTGTATTGTCCTGATTTGATTTAATCGCTTAAGCATTTAAGTGATTAAGCAATATGATAAACATTCAAACTATACCTGTCAAGCCATGACGCACACCTCTAGGAATGGCGCGTGTCTCGCGCTGCCGACTACCCGCGATAGGCGCGGATAGAATCGCGCATCACTGAAGGACAGCCCACCAGCAATGGCTCGAAGCGGTGCGTTTTGCTATCTTCGATGCGATCGGTTTCGCTGCTGTCGTAGTCGGCGTCGGGCGTCTTATTCAGCGTCAGAAACGAGCGTACGCCTAATACACCAAGGTCATATTGCGGCAGTCCGACCGTCGTGAGTGCAGGATGCAGGTGTGCGGAAATGACCTCCTGGTTATCGAATCCGACAATCGACAAATCGTCGGGCACACGCAAGCCTCGCTCGCGAAGCGCGTCGTACAAACCCATGGCAGTGCGGTCGTTATGACAGAACACTGCCGTGGCGCCGGTCTTCAGCACTGCGTCGGCCGCTCCGTAACCGCCTTCCTGGTCGGCTGTTGCGTCAACGACCATTGCGGGGTCGTATGCCAATCCGTGTGCGGCAAGTGCCTGACGATACCCTTCGAGGCGGCCGACCGACGCAGGCGATGCGGTTGGCTCGTTCACGAATGCAACATGACGATGCCCCGCCTGCAGCAACAACTCGGTAGCGGACTGTCCGCCCTGCACTTCATTGGGGACCACAGCGGGGAATCGACCCGATTCGTCAAAGCAGTTCACCAATACGGACATAGTGCGTTCCAGCTCGTCAGGTGGCGTAATGGAGCGATGCACCCAGCTTGAATAGATGATTCCCTCAACCTGATGCTCAAGCATGAACGAAAAGGCCTTTCGCTCAATGGTCGCATTGCCGTCGGTGTCGACCACCAACAGGATTTTGCCGTTGCGCCATGCTTCGTCCTGCGCGCCTTGAATGACTCGTCCGGCGAATGGAGATGTGGCGACACCGTCGCTGATGAAACCGATTAGATCGGATTTGCCGCGCGCAAGACTTCGGGCAAACGCGTTGGAATGGTATCCGAGACGTTCGGCGACGTTGCGGACTTTGCGGCGCGTGTTTTCGGGAATACGTACGTTCTTGTTGTCGTTGATCGCCCATGATGCGGTGGCGGTGGAGACTCCAGCCGCCTTGGCGACGTCCTGCAGTGTGACTTTGCCCATGTGCTATTGCCTTTGCGGGGACGTGGTGTCGGACGTGTCGGACGGGGCGGATGCGTCGGACGTGCCGGACAGGGCGACGCATGCGGCGAATACGCGCTCGAGAATTGGCACATGCAGCATGAGCACCGATCCGTAGCCCAGGACTATCAGCAGGAACAGGCCCTGCGGCATGTAGACCCATGAGGCGACGAGCAGGCCGAGGAAGATAGCGTCGATCGTGACCAATACCAATGTGGCACCAATGCGCGAGACGCCGAAGATGAACGCGTTCGCCAGTACTCCGCCAAAGGAGTTCTCGAAGCGCGCCTGCAACGCCCACACCCATTCGAATCCGATGATCCACACCAAGGTCAGACCGATTTTGGGGATGAGCAGCGGCGTGATCTGCAACACCACCCATGAATACACGAGACCAGTTCCCGTGGCGCCGAAAATAATCCATAGTCCCGTAGCCTTGAGGAAATTCGCGCGGAATGCCTTGAAATAGTTCGCGGTGACGTGACCTTCCGCGATTGCTACGCGCCGCGCGGCATCGTGTCCAGCCGTGAGCGCCGCGCCGATGGTGATCAGTGGAATGCTGGTGATGATCATGAGCAGGTTGATCCAGATGGCATCTACGGTATTGCTCAGTCCGCGCATGAATGCGGAATCCGGAGACATAAAGCCCATGATTCATCTCCTTGAGGGGCGGGCGGATGGATACACGTCATTGTAACGGGCGTGGCCCACGGGGAATCGCCTGTTTGCCGATTCATGCACAGTACCTTGGCAACGTATTCACCAGAGCTGCAATCAGAGGGTGTGAGAAAACACTTGAAATATCAAGTAATCCCCCGACAACACGCCGATTATGTACATAATCGCATCGCGTGATGTCGTTGTCATCAACGCTTACGGTAACGAGTCGCTGAGCATAGTTCAGCGGCCCCCTTTGAGAAGAACAGATCGCCGGACACAGATGTTCGGTATATGCGGAAGGAGCATAACGCCGATGAGCACCATGAACATGAAGAGAATCCTCGCCGCGGGCGTTGCGGCCGTCACCATGTTCAGCCTCGCCGCCTGCGGAAGCACTGCGGCTGATCCGAATAAGGGTCATGTTTATTTCTTGAACGGCAAGCCTGAGGTGGTCGATCAGCTGCAGCAGCTTGCGCAGGACTACACCAATCAGACCGGCGTGCAGGTCGACATCCAGATCGCGTCCTCCGGCAGCTATGAGTCCACGCTGACCTCCGAACTGGCCAAGTCCGAAGCTCCGACCATGTTCATCATCGCTGGCTACGACGAGTTCGCCAAGTACCAGAGGTATCTCGAACCGTTGCAGGACACTGACGTGTACAAGCTGCTCAACGACGAAGGCAAGACCAACTCGCATAAGGTCGGCGACGACGCCTACACCATGCCGTATGCGGCCGAGTGGTACGGTATCATCTACAACAAGAAGATCGTCAACGAATACGCCAAGAAGGACTACGCAGTCATCCAGTCCGACGCCGACATCAAGGACTACGACACCTTGAAGAAGGTCGTCGAGGACATGAACAAGCACAAGGACGACCTCGGCATCTAGGCTGCGATGGCGACGCCGGGCCAGTCGTATTCGGCGCGCGCCGTGGCCAGCGCGCTCTTGTCGGGGACGAACCTGGCGAACAGCCTGCGGCTCCTGCGCTCGACCTGCGTGTCGATGCACCGCCTCGACGGGGAGGCGCCGACGACCGTGTCGGACTCATAATGGCCGAACTCGCGGCGCGAGTCCACGCATTTGGGCCTGTCGGCGATCGGCACGCGCATCGGGATGCGCGACCCCTTCGACCTCCTGCCCCTGGCGCGCGTGCGATGCCGCTTGCCCCGCGGCAGGTACTGCCTGAGGTCCAATGCCCTGCGCGGCTTGGCGTAGATCCACTGGTAGAGGCATTCGTAGCTGATCCTCATATGCGGGTCGGACGGCCATTCGACCTTCAGCCGTCCCTCGATGAGTTCGGGCGTCCATCCCTTGCGCAGCGCGGTCATGACCCATTCGAGCAGCGGGTCGTATGCCATGCGCATGGGCTTGCGCAGCTGGCGGGCGCGCCGCTCGGCCTTGCGCTGCGCGGTCATCGCCGAGTAGAACGGACGGGACGTCACGCGCCCGTCTTCAGCTGTTTCGGCCGGTAGGGGCGGTGGGACTCGTTCTCGTCGGACGCGAACCACAGGCCGCATCTCAGCTCGCGGCTGACGGTGGACTTATCACGGCCCATCCTCAGGGCGATCTGGCGCACGCCGAGCCCCTCGCGGTTGCGCAATTCGTCGATCCGGATGCGTTCCTGTGCCGACAAGTGGGAATACACTTTCCTCATGGGCGCAACACCTTCTCCAGTTAGAACCTGAACACTTCCAACCATAGAGCGGGTGTTGCGCTTCTATCTAGAACCCGGGTTCGGCCCGGGGCAAAACCGAAAAACGTAGAATGAAAGGGCAACGTTCCACCTACAGAAAGAAGGAACATTATGACACTTGCATTTGTTATGCCGGGCCTTGATGAAGCGGCCAGTGAGAAGGCCATCGCCATCCTGCAGAACCGACTGAGCCAGGAGCAGGAGGCCGCTCTGGTCCTGAAGCACGCACACTGGAACGTGACCGGCCCGAACTTCATCGCCGTTCACGAGATGCTTGACCCCGAGGTCGAGGCCGTGCTGGCTCAGGCCGACGAGACCGCCGAGCGCATCGCCACTCTGGGCGGCACCCCGGACGGCCGCGCGGACGCCATCGTGCGCAACCGCACGTGGAAGTCGTTCGACGCCGAGGGCCGCGTGGGCACCGAGGAGTATCTCAAGGCGCTGATCGAGTACTATGACGCCTTCATCGCCGACGACCGCAAGGCCATCGCCGAGCTGGACGAGCTGGATGTGATCAGCTCCAACATCATCCAGGACCACGTGCAGGAACTCGAAAAGTTCCAGTGGTTCATGCGCTCTCACCTGGCATAAGTAAAAGCAGTATTCCGTGGCTCCCCTCAAAGAGGGGAGCCACTTTCGTCTCACGTGAAATAGAGAGTCTCCACATACATAAGTTGGAAAAGTGTATAAAACTCCCCATTTTGAGGTTGGAAAACGTAGCCAAAACCGCATTCTTATGGTTGGAAAAGTGTAAAATATGCGCTATAAACAGTTGGAAAACGTGCCCAGCATAGATGCAAGGCCTACAAATGACTGGAGATTCTCATGCTGCGAAGAAAAATCGAGACACAGCTGGAAGCTTGGAGATCCGCGCCGAAACGCACTGCACTGCTGGTCACCGGAGCCCGTCAGATTGGCAAAACCTATATCATCAGGCACTTTGCCCAACAGCATTACGACCATATCGCCGAGCTCAATTTCATCGAGAACCCTGACCTCGTTGCATTATTCGACCGGCCCCGCGATGCCAAAAACCTACTGATGAGGCTGGAACTGGCCGTAAATACGCCATTAGTACCCGGCAAAACCCTGATTTTCTTTGACGAGGTCCAGCGTTGCAAGGAAATGGTCACCGCAATTAAGTTCCTTGTAGATGATGGTCGGTTCGATTACGCGCTTTCCGGCTCGCCACTTGGAGTCGAGCTCGAAGATATACGCTCGGTACCGGTCGGGTACCTGACCGAGCTGGATATGTATCCACTGGATTTCCAAGAGTTCTGCTGGTCGCAGCATATCGGCAACGACGTATTCGATATGCTTGCCGAATGCTTTGCCAAGCACCAGGAAGTGGATGAGTTCATTCATCAACAGCTCATGGAGCTGTACGCCAAATATCTGGTTATCGGCGGCATGCCTGCCGCGGTCGACTCGTTCGCGGCAAACGGCAGCGTTGCGGACGTGCGCACTATACAAGAGAACATAAAGCGTGAATATCGCCGCGATATCAGCCAATACGCGCGCAAAGAAGACCGGCTGCATATCCGCGCTATCTACGATTTGGTGCCCAGCGAGTTAAATAACCCAAACAAGCGCTTTACCTTCGCCAAAATCGAAAAGAACATGAGATTCCAATCGGTTGCTTCCGATTTCGATTGGCTGGTCAATGCGGATGTAGCCGTCGCCGCGTACAACGTGGACGAACCGTGCACACCGTTGGAGATGAGCAAGGAACGTAACCTCTTCAAACTCTTTTACAACGACGTGGGTCTGCTTACCGGCTCGTTTCTCAAGAAAACCGCGCTCGACGTACTCGACGGCAACCCTGATATCAACTACGGTTCAATCTATGAAAATGCGGTGGCCCAAGAGCTACGCGCTCACGGATTTGACCTGTACTACTACAACAGTAAGAAGCTTGGCGAGCTCGATTTCCTCATCCAAGACCGCAACGATCACGTGCTGCCGATTGAAGTGAAGTCTGGCAAATCCTACAAACGCCATCGCGCAATGGACAACGTGCTCGCCCACCCTGAATACCATCTCAATACAGGCTATGTGCTTGGCCCGTGCAACGTCTCAGTCGAAGGGAATGTAACCTACCTGCCTGTATACATGGCCGGCATGTTCCATAACGAATGACGGACAGCACACTTAGTCAACAAGTACAGGCCCGTTGTCTAATTGAAAGTGCAACGCCCGTTAGATTGGAGATTGTCCAGATAACCAAACGAAGGGGTGTTGCACCTTGGGCCAAAGGTATTCGCACCTGTCGGAAGAGGAACGGCACCCAGATTCAATTTGTAAGTGCAACGCTCGTCCTTGGGTGGCTTGTCCTCGACATTACCTTGCCGAGTTCGCGATACCAAGCCTCGTTGGGCGTTTCCCGGCCCAGGACCTTCATGGGGGTGTCGTTGATCTCGTCGACGATGGCCTGCAGGTCCGTTCCACAAGAACCTCGGCAAAGCCAGGGAATACCAGTGCCCCGGCTGCGGGCGGACCATCCCACGTGACTACGGTTCGGCTGTCAACATCGCCGGGAAAGGATGCCGATATCTCGGACACAAGCACGTCGCCCCGACCCCACCGAAAGGCAGGCCGACCCGCAAACGTCCGAAACTGACAAGGAAACGACACTCGGGTGTCGACCATGATCCATCGTCAGGAACCAGCAAGGGGCCGGCATCCTTCCACTCCCAGGGACTACCAGGAGTGGCGACGGCGACTATCCGGAATAAAAGGAAGCAGACAACCACCGTCACACTACAGGCCAGCGTTGCCATGCAGTTATGGCAGGAACCACAACTACCTCATTCCGAATAACCCTCTACAGCACCACACGACGATTGAGATCGCGGCGCAACGCCTTCCAATTCGGCAGATACGTAGTCATGCGCCGCTGGAATCCGGTACCGTGACCGCTTTCCCACAAATGGGTCATTTCGTGCACCAGCACATATTCCAGGAATTGCGGCTCCATAAGACCCAACTGAAGGTTCAGGCGGACTCGGCCGGTACGAGGCGTGCATGACCCCCAACGAGAAGTCATCACCCGCAACGTGATATGCGTAGGAGTACGGCCAACAATCGGCCCCCATTTGGCCAGCAACGCAGGCAACTGTGCGTTGATATTGGCCGACGCACGTTCACGCAACTCTCTAGTCCACGTCAATGCCGCATTATCGGTGGCCACACTACTGCCGTTGTTCACACCATCGAACCCGCCCGAAGCAAGGCCCACTCCCCCATGGCCGGCGCCACGCTGCCAGGAATCACCCAAGCTGCCAATCACCGAACGCTCTCGGGCAAGTGTCATACGACGCCGGTGATTATCAATCCAAGGCCTCCGATCCCGGACAAAATCAATAATGGTCTGCTCGGCCATCCGCCGCGGCGCGGAAATCATGACCACACCATTCGGCGGCTTGATGCGCAGGTACATATTCTTGATGGGTTTACGCACCACCTGCACTTCCAGCCCATCAATCTTCATGCCGCATATTGTCCGTCCGCAGCACGACACAACCGCACTCCCCCAGCAAGGCACCACCCGCGACACGCCGTCTCTTACGCATTGACAAGTCAAAGGGAATCGGTATTATAGCTACTTGTGCGCTTTTAGAGCGTATGGATCGGGCCCGTAGCTCAGCTGGTTAGAGCGCATCCCTGATAAGGATGAGGTCGGAGGTTCAAGTCCTCCCGGGCCCACAGAAAAAAGTGAAGCGGCCCACGTGCCGCTCTTTTTTTCACTGGGGCTATAGCGCAGCTGGTAGCGCATCTGCTTTGCAAGCAGAGGGTCGCCGGTTCGAACCCGGCTAGCTCCACAGATAACCCTTGGAATCATGCCGATTCCAAGGGTTTTTATCTTTTCGCAACCAACTTCTCAACATCCAATCCGATTCTAGTGCATCACAGACAAATTTCAGCAGCCTGTCAACCTTGTAATGATGCGAAACCGCATGCACAGAACCCATATTGACACCATGTCAACATAGGGATACACTATGCCGTGAGAGAAATTGACGCTGCGTCAATAAGCGGCGTCGGCGCTCGGAATCCGATGGAGAATCGCGGGGCGCACCACATATCAGAAAGGACCGCTCATGCTGTTTCAGGTCTACGGCGACAACGCCATCTACCAATGGATTGGCTGGATACTCGTCTTCTGCTGCCTTATCGGCGCCAATGAACTGGCTCGTCGCACCAAAACCGGCGGCATCGTTGCCTTCCTCGTCGTCCCGGCTGTGCTGACCGTCTACTTCATCACCATCTACACCGCCGCCGCAATGGGCGCCGACTGGGCGCTCAACAACCCGACCTACGTGCACATGACCAGCTGGTTCCACTACGCCAAGCTCTACGCGGCCACCATCGGCTGCATCGGCTTTATGGCCCTCAAATACAAGTGGGGCTCTATCGGCAAATCCCACTGGTTCAAGTGCTTCCCGTTCGTGATCGTGGCCATCAACATCCTCATCGCCGTGGTCTCTGACTTCGAATCCGCCATCCGCGGCTGGGGCACCACCTGGATCTCCACTGAAGGCGTGACCCTCTACGGTGGCTGGCACAACGTGTTCAACGGCTTGGCCGGCATCCTCAATATCTTCTGCATGACCGGCTGGTTCGGCATCTACGCCTCCAAGAAGAAGGACGACATGCTCTGGCCGGACATGACCTGGGTGTTCATCGTGGCCTACGATCTGTGGAACTTCTGCTACACCTACAATTGCCTGCCCACCCACTCCTGGTACTGCGGCCTTGCACTGCTGCTGGCGCCCACCGTGGCCAACTTCTTCTGGAACAAGGGCGGCTGGATCCAGAATCGCGCCAATACATTGGCCATCTGGTGCATGTTCGCGCAGGTATTCCCGATGTTCCAGGACTACTCCGTGTTCTCCACCCAGTCCGTGAACAACCCGAACGTGAACCTTGCGGTGTCCCTAATCGCGCTAGTGGCCAACGTGTTGGCACTCGGCTACATCCTGCTGCGCGCCAAGAAGCAGGGCATCAACCCGTGGACCAAGGAAGTCTTCAAGGGCACCAAAGACTACGAGCAGGCCATCGCTCGCGCCGATGCATCGGAGCTGGTGGCGTAGGCCACATCCGCTCCACGCCACATCCTGAGCAATTTTTTGTCACCTCTTGACACCGTGCATACAATAAAATCGCCTTATTTGATAACCCAACCTCTAGGGAGAATTATGCTCACTGATGAGTACGTGAAGCGCGTGTACGACCAGGTCGTTGCTCGCGATGGTGACCAGCCGGAGTTCCTGCAGGCCGTCTACGAGGTGCTCGACACCCTCCAGCCGGTCATTGCCAAGCACCCCGAATACGAAAAGAACGGCGTTCTGGAGCGCCTCGTCGAGCCTGAGCGCGTGGTCAAGTTCCGCGTGGCCTGGGTTGACGACGAAGGCAAGGTGCAGGTCAACCGTGGCTACCGTGTGCAGTTCAACTCCGCCATCGGCCCGTACAAGGGCGGCCTGCGCTTCCACCCGACCGTCAACGAGAGCGTCATCAAGTTCCTCGGTTTCGAGCAGATCCTGAAGAACTCCCTGACCACGCTGCCGATGGGCGGCGGCAAGGGCGGCTCCGACTTCAACCCGAAGGGCAAGTCCGACGCCGAGGTCATGCGCTTCTGCCAGGCCTTCATGACCGAGCTGTGCCGTCACATCGGCCAGTTCACCGACGTTCCCGCCGGCGACATCAACGTGGGCGGCCGCGAAATCGGCTACCTGTTCGGCCAGTACAAGCGCATCCGCGACGAGTACTCCGGCGTCCTGACCGGTAAGGGTCTGGAATTCGGCGGCTCCCTGGCCCGTACCGAGGCCACTGGCTACGGCGTCTGCTACTACACCGCCGAAGCCCTGCGCGTGCTGAAGAACGATTCCTTCAAGGGCAAGACCGTCGTGATCTCCGGCTCCGGCAACGTGGCCATCTACGCCGCGCAGAAGGCCGAGGAGCTGGGTGCCAAGGTCGTGACCGTGTCCGATTCCAACGGCTACGTCTACGATCCGAACGGCATCGACGTTGCTGTGGTCAAGCAAATCAAGGAAGTCGAGCGCGGTCGTATCAAGGAGTACGCCGAGCGTGTGCCGTCCGCCGAGTACCACGAGGGTTGCTCCGGCGTGTGGACCGTCAAGTGCGACATCGCCTTGCCGTGCGCCACCCAGAACGAGATCAACGAGGAGTCCGCCAAGGCTCTTGTTGCCAACGGCTGCAAGGTGGTGTGCGAAGGCGCCAACATGCCGTCCACTCCGGAGGCCATTGAGGTCTACAAGAACGCCGGCCTGCTGTACGGCCCGGCCAAGGCTGCCAACGCCGGTGGCGTGGCCGTCTCCGGCCTGGAGATGAGCCAGAACAGCTACCGCCTGAGCTGGACCTTCGAGGAGGTCGACGCCAAGCTAAAGTCCATCATGGAGTCCATCGTCGCCAACTCCCTGGCTGCCTCCAAGGAATACGGCGAGGAAGGCGACCTGATGGCTGGCGCCAACATCGCAGGCTTCGTCAAGGTGGCCAACGCCATGGTCGCCCAGGGCGTGCTGTGATCCTCTGACAGACTGCCGCGATCGCAATCGCGAATAAACCAATCGGCCCCCGTCCTTCCACTCATGAAGGGCAGGGGCCGATGCTATTCAGCGTGGGACAACATACGATAATCGCTGTTTTTGCGATGTTGTCCCACGAGACTGTGGGACAACATCAGCATCAATCGATTGACTGTTCGATTGTCCCAACACATGAAATCAGAATCGTTGGAATACCGCCATTCCTACGGTTATGCCATATCAGGCCACAACTATGGGAATGGAACAACAGCCAAAAATCGGCCTATTTTTCATCTTGTCCCACAGTATTCGGATTTGTGGCGGCGGATTCATCGCCTTCGGCACGCGCATCACCCGTATTCTTCGTATTCACCGCACCCTTCGACGCAGCATCCGAATCGGGCGCGCCAGGTACAGCATCATCACCCGCCACGGTTGCCGCACCCTCTTTGTCCGAATGTGCATTCGCGGCAGATGACTCAGCCGGTGCCGCAGCGACATCAGCCGCTCCATACACGGGCACAGACGGGGCCGGCGCCACCGAAGATCCGGGCACAAAGTCCCAAGGCATGCGATGGGCGAACACCGCGAAGAGGAACAGGATGACGAAGCCGTAGAAGGTGTAGTGCATGATATGCGCGTTGTGTCCGAATCCGATAATGAACATAACCACCATTGCGCCCATAATCAGCGTGCGCAGAATGTAGAACACGGCGCGCGCGATTCCCTTGCGCAGCTTGGTTTCAATGGTCATGTGCGTATACATGCCGCCAAGCGTGCGGCCCTTATGCCCCAGCGGAATCAGGAACTCGAAAATGAGGAACGCCAGACTGGCTCCTATTGGCGCAAGGAAGTCCAGCCAACCAACGCCAACGGTCAGATGCCCACCGAACAGCATGAAATCACCGTTCTGCAAAGGCTCAGCCGCCCAGTAGAACAAGAACGTCACCAACAAGGTGAGCGGGACGTATACCAAGGCCACAAAAACCATATCGATGATGAACGTCACCAGACGATGCACCGCGCCAGGGTGTTCATTATACTCGCTGCGTTCGGGCATGCGGGCCATCGGCACCCACTTGCCGAACAACACGGCCACGGCAAGGCCCGCCATCGCACCCAACGTATTGGTCATCAGATCGTTGACGTCGAACTGACGGTAGGCGCACGGGTAGAGACCCCAGAAACCGCTGAGCTGCGAGCTTTCGATGAACAACGATACGGCGAATCCGCCAATCAGCACCGCCCACCAACGCCAGCGCAGCCACCGGGTGAGCACGAAACCAAGCGGCATGAACAGCACCACGTTCATTACCAGCTGCAGTATGCCGCTCAATCCGCCGTTTTGGATGTCTGAGATGAAACGCAGCGGGTCAAGCTGTGGTGCGAACTGGCCGGCATTCGCCGCGCAGAACGCTTCCGGGTCATCCGGCATCGGATACAGTGTGAATGCAATCAAACCGAGCACATACAGTACCGTCAGATATGCGGCTCCCGCAGACAACAACTTCATACGATGGTGGCGATGGTACAGCCCAGCCAGAATCGGCAAAGTAAGTACGGCCGAAAGAATCGGCCACATTACGATTGCAATAGTGAACGACGTCGAAAAATAACCCAAATACGTAAGCATCGCTCGTCATCATACGAAGACGCCAGTAAACACGACATCATTCTGAAGGTGGAGAAAATCGCAATGCGAGTCACCACCGCGACCATGAGACTCCATGGATGACCGATCAACTCCCCGGCAGCGACACGTGCCCAACTATGAGCCTCCCGCAGATGGCCAATTGTTTTTTCCGACAGCGTCAGAAATCTAGGAAAATAGCCCACTCGTCCTAAATTTTTGTCGTTCGCGGCAACTCAGTGACAGGATTTCAGGAAATCAGCCCCATGCCCCTAAATTTCTGTCACTGAGACAGAGTCAGTGACAAGATTTTAGGACGAAGCCGCTTATTTCCTAAATTATTGACGCTGAGGGCGGTTACCGGAATCCCGATAACCGCCCTCAGTGGTCTACAGGTCTACAACGGCAACTCCTCAACAGGAGCGCCGCGGCAACTCAGATGAGTTCGAGTGTCACATCCAGCTTGAGCGGCTGGTCGGCCGGCAGCTGGAACTCGTCGTGAACCGGAGCACCCCACGTGTCGTCGCCACCGACGCCCATCTGGGCAGCCAGCAGACGCAGGAAGGTGTGGCGCGGCTTCGGCAGCTCATTCTGGTGCAGAGCATCCTCAAGCATCAGCGAGCTGTACGGCAGCAGGCTGGTGGCGAATCGGGTGCCGCCGGCTGCGGTCACGCGCATGCCGTGTCCGTATTCGTCGGTGATTTCCGCCCAACGCACCTGCTCATGGTTGCCGGTTTCCTGCGGCAGCAGGTACGGCGCGCAATCCTCGGCAGCGGTACGGGAGAAGACGCCCAACTTGGCGCCGTGCAGACGGTCGGAATAGGTTTCCTCCGGTCCCAGACCGTAGAAACGCAGGCGGTCGTACTGCTTGGGCAGGATCCATTCGAGACCAAATGCCGGCAGCGTGGCGGCATCCGCCTCGCCCGGGTACTCGACCGTCAGGTGCACGCGCAGTGCGGCGTCGACTTCATAGTGCACGGTGACTGGCGTGTGCTTGGCGTCGGCCAGTTCATAGCTGTAGGTGGCCTTCAATCCCTTGCCATCGGCAGTCTCCTCGACCGACGTACCGGTCACACGGGCATAGCGTCCGGCGGCCATCCACTGGGCGCGCTCGAAACCGGAACCGTTACCGCGATCATTGTCGGTCAGCGCACGGAAGGTGGTCAGATTCGGGCGGCGAATCACCATTTCGCGGCCATCGCGCTTGAAGGAGACCATGCCACCCTGCGTCTTGGAGAGCAGCACTTCGCCGAAGTCGGTGTGAATACCGGCGTTGAAGCCATCGGCTGCCACTTCGGCATCGCCGGCAACAACGGCATCCGCGGCACCGTCATCGAACGAAACCGCGGCGACATACTGGCCGAAGGTCAGCTCGTAGCCGGCCGGAGCCCAGTCAGTGGCCTCAGCCAGACGCTGGTCGACTTCGTAGGTCACTTCGACGCTGCCGGACAGAGCCACCAAATCGGTGACCTTCGGGAAGGTGATCGGCTCACGCACGGTCTCGCCGGCAGGCACATCGAAGCGGTAGTTGGCATGCCAACGCTCCGCACCGTCCACCAGCACTCGCGCGGTAAACAGACTAGAGGCAGTGGAAATAAACAGATTGTCGTTAGTGATGGTCACACCGGACTCGTCCGGCACGAGCTTCACATTGGCATACAACTGCTTGACCTCCTGAGCCTTGGGGGAGGAGGTGCGATCGGCGAACATGACGCCATCGCCGCTGAACTCGTAATCGTTCGGACGGTCTTCGAAGTCGCCGCCGTAGGCCAGGCGCTCGGTGCCGTCGCCGCAGTCCTGCCACAAGGCCTGATCGACGTAATCCCAGATGAAGCCGCCCTGGTAGAGCGGGTAGCGCTCCAGTTCGGTGTACAGGTGCAGGCCGCCGGTGGAGTTGCCCATCGAGTGGCTGTATTCGCAGGAAATGTACGGCTTCTTGCCGTCCTCGCCGAGGTATAGCTTGACGATCTCATCAGGCTTGGCATACATACGGCTCATGATGTCTGTGGCGGCGCTGAATTCGGGGTCGTTGAACGTGCCCTCGTAGTGCACCGGGCGGAACGGGTCGTTCTCGTGCACGAAGTCGCGCATCGAGTAGAACACGTCACCGCCGAACGCCTCGTTGCCCAGCGACCAGATCACCACGCTCGGGTGGTTGTAGTCGCGGCGCACCATGCTTGCGGTGCGGTCCACACAGGCGGCGCGCCATTCGTCCTTGCTGCCCGGGATGGCGCGTGCGGGCTGGAACACATCGCCCGGATCGGTCCAGCTGCCGTGGGTTTCGAGGTTCGTTTCGTCCAGCACATAGATGCCGTACTCGTCGCACAGCTCGTACCAGCGGGTCTCGTTGGGGTAGTGGGAGGTGCGCACGGCGTTGATGTTGAGGCGCTTGAACGAGTGGATGTCCTCAATCATGTCTGCTTCGGCAATCGTGCGGCCGGTGCGGGCATCGAATTCGTGGCGGTCGACGCCCTTGAACACAATACGCTTGCCGTTGAGCTTCATCAGGCCGTCTTCGATGGCGAAGTGGCGGAAGCCGATGCGCTGCAGCACTGCTTCGATTACCTGACCGGCGGCATCGGTTGCCACCACCTGCAGGGTGTACAGCGTGGGCTCTTCGGCGCTCCACGGGCTGACCTTGCCGACATTGGCCTTCACGGTCAACGTCTCGGCATCAGCTCCGGCAGTCAGCTTGCCGTGCCAGACAGTGTTGCCGGCAGCATCGAGCACTGTGGCGGCAACGGCGGCAGCAGTGCCAGCATTGCGCACCAGTGCGACGACGTCCAACGAACCTTCGCCAGTGGTGTGGTCGTAATCGGCCAGCACGCGCAGGTCGTTCACATGAACCAACGGCTGGGCTTCCAGCTCCACGGAACGGAAGATGCCGTGCAGACGCCAGAAGTCCTGGTCCTCGAGCCAGCTGGCGGACGAGAATTCAAAGCAAGCTACGGCCAACGTATTGACGCCGTCACGCAGAACATCAGTCACGTCGAACTCGCTGGGAGTAAAGGAATCCTCAGCATAGCCGATGAAAGCGCCATTGAGCCAGACGGCAATAGCCGTGGCCGCGCCTTGGAATGTCAACGTAACGCGACGTTTGGCGGCATCATCCGCAGCAGTCTTATTGGCCTCCAACACGGCAGCTGCCTTGGGTTCCAAAGAGAACTCATGACGGTACAGCGCCACGTGGTTATGCTTCGGCACATCCGGTGCCACTGGGCTCTCATGACCGGACCACGGGTACTGCTGGTTGACATACTGATGATTCAGGAATCCCTTGGTCTCCAATGCGGAGGGAACTTCGATGGGGGAGAAGCCGGCAGCGTCGTATCCCGGCTGAGCAAACGCCGCCTCAGCAAGCTCGTTGTCCGCCAAATCAGCGAGATCCACCATCTGCACGCGCCATTGACCGTCCAGACTCTGCTTGAGATCCATGGCTTCGCCGCACTGGGGAGCGTGATCATAGAACTTGTGGCTGGAATGCGCGGCAAGCCGGTTGACGGCAAACACACGCGGGTCGGTAAGCCAGGCCTGAGAGAACTGCTGAGCTGACTGCAAGTTGGTCATAATGGTTTTCGCCTTTCCTTGCATCGAATTCGTCACGGCACCGTGACTGAACTAGTAAATAAAATGTTTACTAAATATAACCTGCATATCGATGAAAATCAAGCTCGGCAGTATCGCATGGTGCATCACCGCACAGTCTGACGCAGACCTATACGAGCTAGATACCAAGGAGCAGTAATCGTCACCGCAATCACATTGCGGACATTCCTAGTATCACTATTAGATAATGCATTTAGTTATGGTTTTACTTTGTATAGATAACGCATTATCTTGTTCAACGACAGAAATAAGAGCCAACGCCGTCCGCCCCGCAGTCAGTATCACGGGAAATGAGAAAACACTGATGTCGTCATCAACTGCCGAACCCCAGAAAAAGTTTAATAAAGGCCGTCTTGCCGCCTTTGCATTCGGTAACTTCGGCCAGGCGCTGTCCTACAACGCACTGAGCACCTACTTCATGGTCTTTGCCACCAACGCGCTGTTCGCCGGCGTCGACAAGACCACCGCCGCCGACATGACCCAGGCCAACATCACCACCTTCGAGGGCTTCGCCTTCTGGATGCCGCTGGCATTCATCATCATCGGCTTTCTGATCTTCGCCTTCTTCGTGAAGATCGACGAAAAGGCTCACGCCCGTATCGTGGCCAAGATCGAAGCCAACCTGCACGATGAGTCCGATGCCGCCAAGTACGGCAAGGACATCGCCAAGGCCGCGCTGCTCGGCAAGGAGTCCGCAGCCCGGTAAACCAAGTAACGCATAGGTAATGCCGTTAGCCGAATGTGGCTCAACAGCAAGCAGACATTGCCGCACAACACCGCCCGAATGATGCTATTCATTCGAGCGGTGTGTTGTTTTTCCGCCAACTGGCGCACATCTTTGCCGCACTCCGATTGATGTGCGCTACGATAGGTATCAGGTAAACATACATTACCAATTACCTAATGACGGGTAGTAATGCAGGAACAAGTACATAGTACGCAAACGGTGCAGAAAGAACATATCGGGCATACGCATGGTCACTATCAGAGAAATCGCTCAACGGGCCGGATTCTCGCCGGCAACCGTGTCACGCCTGCTCAACGGCGATCCGACGTTCTCCGTCAAAGAAGAGACCCGCCGCAAGATTCTGCAGGTCTGTGAAGAACTCGGTTACGAAACACAGGAAAGGCGACTGGTGGCTCCGCACGATATCGCCGTACTGGACGCCATTCCCAGTGATGAGGAGCTGAGTAACGCCTATTACAGCGAGCTGCGCAGCACCTTGATCGCCACAGCGCAGCAGATGCATATCACCCTGTCGTTCTACACCGATATCAACAAACTCATTGACAACAGCACCCAGTATGACGGCTTCGTATCCATCGGCCCCGAACCGCACTCCTACGAGAGCCTGGAAAGGCTTCATGAAGTACTGCCACATGGTGTGTTCATCGATGTGAACCCAGCCCCGAATCTTTTCAGCTCCGTGCAGCCGGATCTGCTGCAAACCATACTGGACGCCTTGAGCGAAGCCAGAGCCCGCGGCATGACCAGAATCGGATTTATCGGCGGCGAAGGCCGCATGATGGGCACCTACGAGTACCCCGAAGACATCCGTACGATGGCATACCGCGACTGGTGCGAACGCCTTGGCCTGGAAACCGCAGGGCTGATATTTACCGGCGGCCAGGTCAGCGTGGAAACCGGCCGCAAGCACGGCGAAACGATTGTGGCCAAGCTCGGCAGCAATATGCCTGACTGCTTTATCGTGGCCACTGATTCCCTGGCTGTGGGCGTGATTCAGGCCTTTACCAAGGCCGGCATTTTGGTGCCGCGCGATGTCAGCATCATCAGCATCAACAACCAGTCCATCGCCCAGTACATTTCACCGCCGCTGACCACGTATGCCATCGATCAGACGGCATTAGCCAGAAACGCGCTGCTGATGCTTTCCCAGTCGATCAGTTTCAATGATGACATCACCTGCCACACCATGCTCTCGACCAAGCTGGTCGCCCGCGAAAGTTTTGTGCCGGCCAAGCACTAATGACTATGAATATACGAAACTCCCCTCAGTCCATGAATCGGACTGAGGGGAGTTCTGTTGGTATAGCTAAAACTCAGTCATCGCCGAGGGTGACGTGCACGCCACCGACCAGCGAGCTGACCACGTTGTAAATCAACGCAATAATGGTGGCCAGAATGGTGAAAATCACCACTTCGATAATGGAGAAGATGGTCACACCAGACACCACGGTGGTCAGGGACAGCACATTCTTCAGATCAAGACCGCCAGCATCCAAGCCAGTGGAAGAAACAATCTGGGTAATCTGACTGAATACACCGACCAAATCGAGCAGCAGCCAGACGACGGCTGCGGCGACAATCTGGATAATGGCGCCGGCAATCGAAAGCATGAATGTCACCTTGGCCACGGACCATGCATCCACACGGGTCAGGGACAGGCTCATGCGGCGGGCGCGTGGAGTGCTGCGACGAGCTGCCGGACGAACAGTCTTCGGGCTGCTGGTAACCTCTTCCGGCTCGCTGGAAACAGAACGGGCCTTGCGCGGTGCCTCCCGAACGGGTTCAGGTGTCACCACATCATTCACCGTATTGCCGATATTGGGCTGAATCACCTCGGACTCGTTATTGTTGAACTGATCGTTCATCGTTTCTCCTTAAGAGCCTGCTGGTAGCCTCTGCTGTTAGTGAGGCTACCAGCCTTTCGGGACTCGGCTCACGCCTCGTCCACGTTGTTCACATTCTCACCGGATTGTGCGGTCTCGTTGGACTCGTTCACCGGTTCGGCGGGGGACTGGCCTGCTTCGGCAGTGCCGTTGTCGGCGACCTCCTCTTCGGGGTCATCCTTTTCTTCGTTGCGTGCGATGGAAAGGATTTCGTCGCCCTTATCAGGCTTGGCGAAGGTAACACCCTGGGTGTTGCGCCCGGTGCGCTTGACCTCGTCCACGTTGGAGCGAATCACCTTGCCGGACTTCATGATGGCCATGACCTGATCGTCTTCGGACACCACGAGCGCGCCGACCAGAGCACCACGGCCCTCGACCAGCTGCACGGCCTTGATACCCAGGCCATTGCGGCCCTGCAGACGGTATTCGCTGATGGCGGTGCGCTTGGCGAAGCCCTCGTTGGTGACCACGAACAGGTCCTTGTCGGAGTCGCCAGGGACCACATCCATGGCCAGCAGGCTGTCGTCGTTACGGAACTTCATGCCCTGCACGCCGGCGGTCTGGCGGCCCATCGGGCGCAGCTGCTCGTCGTCGGCCTGGAACTTGAGGCTCATGCCGAGCTTGGAGACCAGGATGATGTCGTCCTCGGCGTTGCACAGCGCGGCGCCGATGAGCTCGTCGGCGTTCTCGCCGTTCTCGTCGGCCATCAGGCGCACGGCGATCAGGCCGCCCTGGCGCGGGGAGTCGTACTCGGCCAGCGGGGTCTTCTTGACCTTGCCGGAGCGGGTGGCGAGCACCAGATACTTGGCCACCTCGTAGTTCGGGATGGACAGCACGGCCTGGATGGACTCGTCGGGCGCGAATTGCAGCAGGTTGGCCACGTGCTGGCCCTTGGAGTCGCGCGAGCCCTCGGGCAGCTCGTAGGCCTTGATGCGGTACACGCGGCCCTTGTTCGTGAAGAACAGCAGCCAGTTGTGCGTGGAGGTCAGGAAGAAGTGATCCACCACGTCGTCCTCGCGCAGCTTGGTGCCCTTGATGCCCTTGCCGCCGCGGTGCTGGGAGCGGTATTCGTCGGCCTTGGTGCGCTTAATGAAGCCGGAGTGGGTCACGGTGACCACCACGTTCTCTTCGGCGATCAGGTCTTCGACGTTCATCTCGCCGGAGAACGGCAGGATCTTGGTGCGGCGGTCGTCGCCGTACTTGGCGACGATCTCGTCGAGCTCGTCGCCGATGATCTTGCGCTGGCGTTCCGGCTTGGCGAGGATGTCGATGTAGTCGGCGATCTTGCGCTGCAGTTCCTCGTGTTCGGCCACGATCTTGTCGCGGTTCATGCGGGTCAGCGTGCGCAGCTGCATGGCTAGGATGGCGTCCGCCTGCACCTGGTCGATGTCCAGCAGCCCCATAAGGCCCGTACGTGCGGTGTCGGTGTCTTCGGAGGCACGGATGAGGGCGATGACCTCGTCCAGCATGTCGAGGGCCTTCAGATAGCCCTGCAGGATGTGGTCGCGCTCTTCGGCCTCGCGCTTCAAGTACGCGGTGCGGCGGGCGATCACGTCGAGCTGGTGGTTCACCCAGTGGCGGATGAAGGCGTCCAGGCTCAGCGTGCGCGGCACGCCGTCGACCAGGGCCAGCATGTTGGCGCCGAAGGTCTGCTGCAGCTGGGAGTGCTTGTACAGGTTGTTCAGGACCACCTTCGGCACGGCGTCGCGCTTGAGCACGAGCACGAGGCGCTGGCCTGTACGGCCGGAGGTTTCGTCGCGCATGTCGGCGATGCCCTGGATCTTGCCGTCGCGCACGGCCTCACGAATGGAGACGACGAGGCGGTCCGGGTTGACCTGGTAGGGCAGTTCGGTGACCACCAGGCACATACGGCCGTTGATCTCCTCAGTGTTGACCACGGCACGCATGGTGATCAGGCCACGGCCGGTGCGGTAGGCCTGTTCGATGCCCTTGTGGCCGAGGATGGTGGCGCCGGTGGGGAAGTCCGGTCCCTTGATGATGCGGATCAGGTTTTCCAGCAGTTCCTCGCGGCTGGCGTCCGGGTGGTCGAGCGCCCAGTGGACGCCGTCCGCCACCTCGCGCATGTTGTGCGGCGGGATGTTGGTGGCCATGCCGACGGCGATGCCGGCGGAGCCGTTGACGAGCAGGTTCGGGAAGCGCGCGGGCAGCACGGTCGGCTCCTGGGTTTTGCCGTCGTAGTTGGGCACGAAGTCGACGGTGTCCTTATCGATGTCGCGCACCATTTCCATGGCCAGCGGGGCCATACGGCATTCGGTGTAACGCATGGCGGCGGCCGGGTCGTCGCCGGGGGAGCCGAAGTTGCCCTGGCCGTCGACGAGCATGTTGCGCATCGACCAGGACTGGGCCATACGCACCAAAGTGTCGTAGATGGCGAAGTCGCCGTGCGGGTGGTACTTACCCATCACGTCGCCGACCACGCGGGAGCACTTGTTGTAGCCGCGATCGGGGCGGTAGCCACCGTCGTACATCGCGTAGATCACGCGGCGATGCACGGGCTTCATGCCGTCGCGCACGTCCGGCAGGGCGCGCTCGACGATCACGGAGAGGGCATACGCCAGATAGGACTCGCGCATCTCCTGCTGCAGGTCCTTGCGCTGGATGCGTTCGCCGGTGTCCATCAGGCCGTAGTCGGTAGTGTCCGCCTCCTGCGGGCTCAACGGCTCCATCGAGCCGTCCGGCGTGAACTGCTCGTCGCCGGTGTTGTTTTCATCTGCCACTGTTGTTCCTTTAGTTGTCTAAGTCCGTTGTGTACCTCCCTCTGACGAGGGAGGTTGGAGGATTCCGTTACGCATCAATCCAACGCACGTTCTTGGCGTTGCGCTGGATGAAGAGGCGGCGCGGTTCCACTTCGTCGCCCATCAGCATCGAGAAGGTCTCGTCGGCTGCGGCCGCATCCTCGATGTGTACCTGCTTCAGAATGCGGTGTTCGGGATCCATGGTGGTTTCCCACAGCTCCTGATAGCTCATCTCGCCCAAACCCTTGTAGCGCTGAATGCCTTCGCCCTTGGGCAGCTGGCGGCCGTTGGCCTTGCCTTCGGCAAGCACACGGTCACGCTCGGCGTCGGTGTACACGAAGTCGTGCGGACCCTTGGTCCACTTCAAGCGGTACAGCGGCGGCATGGCCACGTACACGTAACCGGCGGTGATCATCGGACGCATGTAGCGGAAGAACAGCGTCAGGTTCAGGGTGGCGATATGCGCACCGTCCACATCGGCATCGGCCATGATGATGACCTTGTGATAGCGGACCTTGGAGATGTCGAAGTCTTCGCCGTAGCCACCACCGACCGCGGTGATCAGCGATTCGATGGTGTCGGACTTCATCATACGGTCCAGGCTGGCACGTTCGGTGTTGAGGATTTTGCCTCGCAGCGGAAGGATGGCCTGTGTGATCGGGTTGCGGCCCTGAATGGCGGAACCGCCTGCGGAATCACCCTCCACGATGAACAGCTCGCACTCTTCCGGGTTGGAGGACTGGCAGTCCTTGAGCTTGTCGGGCATGCCGGCGGACTCGAAGATGGACTTGCGGCGGGTGTTTTCGCGGGCCTTCTTGGCGGCCAGACGGGCACGGGAGGCTTCGATGGCCTTCTGAATGATGTTCTTGGCCTCGGCAGGGTGGGCGTCGAACCAGTCGCCGAGCTTGTCGGTCATCACGCGCTGCACAAAGGTCTTGGCTTCGGAGTTGCCGAGCTTGGTCTTGGTCTGGCCTTCGAACTGCGGGTTGGTGAGCTTGACGGAGATCACGGCCGTCAGGCCTTCACGCACGTCGTCGCCGGACAGGTTCTCGTCCTTGTCTTTGAGGATGGCCTTGTCACGCGCGTAACGGTTGACCAGCGAGGTCAGTGCCGCACGGAAGCCCTCCTCGTGGGTGCCGCCTTCGGTGGTGGAAATCGTGTTCGCAAAGGTGTGCACAGCCTCGGAGTAGGCGGTAGTCCACTGCATGGCGAGTTCAGCGGAAATGCCGAGCTTCAGGTCTTCGGCCTCGAAGCTGATGACATCCTCTTCCACCGGTGTGGCCTTGCGCACCTTGACCAGATAGTCGACGTAATCCTTGATGCCGTTGAGGTACTGGTAGGTGACGGTCTGGTGCTTTGCGCCGGGCTCGTCCGCGGCGTCGCCGGCCACCTCGTCGCCGGCCTGGTCGTTCTCACGCTCGTCAGTCAGGCTGATCTTGAGGCCCTTGTTCAGGAAGGCCATCTGCTGGAAGCGGGAACGCAGCGTCTCGAAGTCGTAGATGGTGGTCTCGAAAATCTTCGGGTCGGCCCAGAAAGTCACAGACGTACCGGTGGACTCGCCTTCGGTCATCGGCTCGCCCTGCTTCAAGGGCGCGGTGGGGTGCTGGTCGATGTACGTCTGGGTCCAGTGGAAGCCCTGACGGCGCACTTCGATGTCCACGCGGGTGGAGAGTGCGTTGACCACGGAGATACCCACGCCGTGCAGACCGCCGGATACTGCATAACCGCCGCCGCCGAACTTGCCGCCGGCGTGCAGCTTGGTCATCACGGTCTCCACACCAGAGACGCCCTCGCCGGGCACCTCATCGACCGGGATGCCTCGGCCATCGTCCACCACGCGGATGCCGTTGTCCGGCAGAATGGTGACCTCGATATGGCTGGCGTATCCGGCCAGCGCCTCGTCGACCGAGTTATCGACGATCTCATAGACCAGGTGGTGCAAACCGCGCGGGCCGGTGGAACCGATGTACATACCGGGGCGGATACGCACGGCCTCGAGTCCTTCGAGCACCCTCAGATCGGAGGCCTCATAATGCTCGGGGGCCATGGATTCGTCAAGTTCGCCTTCGGTCAATTCCGCATTGTTGATGCGTTCCGCAGCCGCCTTCAGCTGCTCCTCTTTGCTGGTTTCGTCTGCCAACAGGCTTCCTTCCGTGACTACAGGGTCAACCTCCGTCATGAAGGTCATTCACGGAGGCGATATGGCTTACGAGGCCCGTAAAGGGCTCTTCTGGCCATTTGACCATACTGCATGTGATTCTACTCGTCTACTACGACGAGCGCCATAGCGGGGCTTCTACGAATTTCCCCTATTCTAGGGTGTTATCGACGCCGGGCCCATTTCCGGCTGTATCCGACCGCCGGACCGGTGACTCTGATTTCGTTGATGGTCAGTCCTTTGAGATTCCTGCGAATGGTATCGGTCAATTGCGGAATCAAATAGGTCAGTTGAGTGGCCCACACTGTGGATTCGGCACGAATAGTCAAGACTCCATCGGTGAAATCAGCGACTGCCGAATGATTGGCGATTGCCTCGCCTACCACCTGATCCCAATGGTTGCGCAATTGCGCCAATTTCATGTTCGCAGCCCATACGCCACCGCCTGCGATTGAGCTCATCACGCTGCCCAACTCGGCCGGATCACGGCCGGGCTTGCCGAAGTTCTCAAAGGCTTCCTCGCGTCTGCGGCGTCGGTCTTTCAGTATCGCCCCGCGGTGAGAGAGACGTTCAAATATTTCTGCGGGTAGTTTGGTTTCGTCCACATGCAGCTGACAGGCAATGGGAGGCTTCATGATTGTGCCTCGCTCCCGCCCCCAGACTGCGCGGCGGATGGCATCAATTGCGCAATATCAAGCACATTGTCCGATTCATGCGTGGGCACATCGCCTTCTGACGCCACGGTGATAAGCACCTGATCTTGCCGGCGCGCAAAATCCAGAATCTGGGTACGACGGTTGTCGTCAAGCTGGGCGAACACATCATCAAGGATAACGATGGGCTTAAGGCCCAATCTCTGGCGTATCACTTGGAATAGCGCCATTTTCAAGGCCAGCGCCATGGTCCACATCTCGCCGTTCGAGGCGAATTCGCGGGCTGGCATATCAGCAAGATTCAGGGTCAAATCGTCACGTTGAGGGCCGATAAGATTGACGCCTCGAGCCACTTCTCCAGGGTAGATGCGCTGGAAATGTTCACTGATGCTCAATCGTGGATCGTCTTGCATCAGCACTTCGTCAAATGACGGCGCATACGTCAGGCTGACGGTGTCATCGTTGCCAGTCAACTCAGCGTACAGCGCGGCAAACGGCTCAGCCAGCAAGTCGATGACTCTCGCACGCATACGGGTCAGTTCCACACCTGCTTCGATAAACTGTCCGGTCCATATTTCCAAACCGCTTAATACGGCATCCACCGGTTGCCCAGTATTCGCGCTGGCGCCAAGCTGCTTCAGCAACGTGGCGCGCTGCTTGCCGATGCGTGTGAATTGATGCAACGACTGCATATAGCCGGGTTCCAGCAGGGCTCCGGCTTGGTTGAGCAACGTTCGCCGGGCACCAGGATCACCCGATACCAATCTCTGGTCTTCAGGAGTAAACGAAACGCTGGGAATGCGGCCGATGATATCGCGTAAATAGAGCGAGGTTCCTGAATTGATGCGTGCCCGATTCGCGCCGCGAGCATGAATCGATGCCTCATACGTGGTGCTTTGCCCATCGTCGTCTACTACGTTGGCGCGAATAGTGGCAGTGGTTTGGCCGCGTTCGATAAGCGGCAGCATGCTGGAGGCACGATGACTAGCTCCGGTGGAGAGCACTTCAATGGCCTCCACCAGATTGGTTTTGCCCAAGCCGTTCTTGCCGACCAGGATATTGACTCCTGGTACGAAATCGACCACTACCTGGCTCCATGAACGGTAGTGGTCGAGTGCAAGACGGGAGATATGCATGTGCAGTATGTGAGAGATTCTGCGTCAGCTGTTAAAGCGCATCGGCACCAGCAGGTAGCGGTAGTCCATCGATTCATCGGAATCGGCTTCCTGCTGCCCGTTGAATTCCACCGGCTTGACCGGCGTGGTCATCTTGATGCGTACAAACGGCTCGGCAATCGCGGACAAACCTTCCTTGAGGTAGGACGGGTTGAATGCCACGGTGATTTCGTCGCCATCCATATCGATATCGAGTGTTTCATTGGCTTGCGCTTCGTCGGCGGAACCGGCGGACAAGGCGAGCTCCTGGCCGGTGAACATCATGCGGATCGGGGCGTTGCGCTCGGCGACTAGAGCCACACGGCTAATGGCGTCAAGCAGATCTTGCTTGTTCACTACGGCCTGAATCGGGTATTCATCGGCGAACAAGCGGTCGACAGCCGGGAACTCACCGTCGATGAGCTGCGAAGTGGATACGCGACCGGCATTTTCAAAACCGAGCAACGTGGGGTTATCGGCATCGAAATCAAGGCGGATGTTCTGGTGTTCGTCCAGAGAACGAGCCACGTCCTTGAGCAAAGAGCCACGCACTAGGGTGATGGTGTCCACATTGGCGTCTTGCGGGGTCCAGGTGAACGCGGCACGAGCCAAACGGAAGCGGTCGGTGGAGGTCATGATGACTTTGTCGTCCTGGAACTGCATGCGCACGCCGGTCAGTACCGGACGGTTTTCTTCGCGGGAGACGGCGACGGATGCCTGGTTCACGGCTTGGACGAAAGTTTGGGCATCAACTTGGCCGAGCATAGGCGGCACAACCGGCAAATCAGGGTATTCGGCATCGGGCATGAGCTGCAACGTGAACTTCGACTTGCCAGAGGTGATGGTTAGCGTGGAGCCATCGGTGGTCAGGTAGGTTTTTTCGGAACGCAGCGACTTGGTGATATCAGCCAGAAGCTTGCCCAGAACCAGAGCGGAACCGACTTCATCAACACCAGCTTCGATGTGGTGACGAGCGGAAATCTCGTAATTGAATGCAGAGAACTGCAGGGTGCCGTCAATGGCTTCAAGTTTTACGCCAGCGAGAATTGGGTTGGAAGGACGAGCGTCAATGACGCGGGAGGTCCAGGCCACGGCATCAGCCAATGCGGCGGTATCGATTTCGACTTTCATGTCAGGTTGTTCCCTTCGTCGGTTTTGCTGAAGAACATTCTAGCGGTTGGTTGGTTCTTTTGCTTGCGTGCTTGATGCGGCCGATTATCACCATGACGGTGCTCTTATGTATGCAAGTAAGTAATCGTCGTAATAAGTGCGGTGGATAGTGTGGATAAGTGGATGGAGGGCTACTGCGGTAACGGCTTATCCACTGGGGAGTGTTGTGGATAACTTCTGTATAGCATGTGGATAAATAGGCGACTTATCCACAGGAAAAAGTCAATTGTTAAGTTTTCCACACAGAATGCCATGTTATGCACCAATTTTCCACCGAAAAATAGTGGGTAATCCACGAGTTATCCGCCGAGTTTGCCCACATTTGTGAACAACTATGTGGATAACTTTCATGATTATTGGGTCTTTGTACGGCGTGTTGAACATGATTATCGGCGAGGAGAATCGATTCTGAGGACGGTTTTCGGCACTTTTTTCTGGCTCGATTTGAAAAAGTGCCGAAATCGGTCTTCAGGAACGATTCTCTCGGATATGCGCAGATATAAAAAATGGCTCCCGTAAAGGAAGCCATAGGCATACTCAGTCTGCGTTCTGCTTCAAACGCACAGTCAGTTCCATAACGTAGTTATAGATTTCCTGTTTCTGCTGCATTTTGTCGCCAATACGGGTGCAAGCATGCATTACCGTAGTGTGATCGCGACCTCCAAACACCTCGCCGATATCCATCAGGCTCATGCTGGTCATCTCGCGAGCGAGATACATGGCTATCTGTCGGGGAATCACCACGTTCTTGGTACGTGATGAGCCGACGATATCCTCAAACGTCAAGTGGAAGTACTTTGCCACTTGACCGATGATGTCGGTGGGCTTGATTTCCACATCGGTGGTAAAGAAGTCTTGAAGCGTTTGCTCCGCCAAAGCGCGGGTCACCGGCTGGTTGCTCAGCGAGGCAACGGCGGTGACGCGGGTCAGCGCGCCTTCCAATTCACGTATATTCTCCGTGAAACGTTCGGCAATAAGATCCAGAACGTCATTGGGAATCTTCGATCCGTTCATTGCGGCAATCATGCGCAGAATGGCGATACGTGTCTCCAAATCCGGCGGCTTGACATCCACGGTCAGGCCGGATTCAAAGCGGGAAATCAGTCGAGCCTCAAAACCTTTCAGGTTTTTGGGAGCCACATCAGACGCAATGACAATGCGTTTATTCGCTTGATGCAGCGAATTGAACGTATGGAAGAACTGATCCAGAGTGGCTTCCTTGCCGCCTAGGAACTGAATATCATCAATAAGCAGCACATCTACCTGGCGATATCGACGGTTGAATTCCGCTATCTGGCCTTGACTCTGATTGGTATTTTGCAGAGCGTCAATAAAGTCGTTGGTAAATTCCTCGGAAGTGACGTATCGAACCTTCAGGCCGGGATCCTTTACCAAGGCGTAATTGCCGATGGCGTTGAGCAAATGTGTTTTGCCCAAACCGGAACCGCCATAAATACACAACGGATTGAAATCCTGGCCTGATCCCTCTGCCACAGCCAATGCAACAGTTCGCGCGAAGCGATTAGAGTCACCGGGAACAAACGAATCGAAAGTGAAACTCTTATTGAGATGAGTTTCCGGATCGCGATTCATTTTTTGCTGCGGCACAGAGAACTGCTGTTCAACAGCAGGAATCACAGGTTCCGGCGTGCCATACGGTTCCTTGCCGAAATCAGTGAGAGTCGGCGAAGCATTCGTTGGATAAGGGGAGACCGGTTGCGGTTCACTGCGCGGCACTACTTTGAACGCGGGGAACATGTTCTCACCGGTTGCGGTGTGCAGTGCTTGCAACAATGATTCGTTGAGATTGCCTTGAATGGCCTGCAGTGTGTCATTGTTATCCACACACAGCACGATGGTTGAGCCGAACACACCTTCAGGAACTATTCCCTCAAGCCATCCCTTCTCTCGTGCGGTCAGAGTGCTGTTGCGCTTAAGAAGGGTAAGTGTGTTTGACCAAATATGGGCAGCTTCGATTGTGGGGTCACCGGAAACATCAACCATGGTCGGCCCCTTCTGAACTACTCAACGAATGAATTACGTAGATAATGTTTACTCCGATGTGAGGAAGTTATCCACCGAGTCGCGTGTTGGAATTGCTCAAATGTGAATAACATACATGTAATTTGTGGATAACTTTTGGGGTGAAATGGTTGAGTTTATGCCGATTCAAAGAGGTGAGCCGAGATTTCCTCGACGTGTCGAAATGTGAAAACTCTTGACGTATTTTGACTTGAGGGTAGGGGTCAGAGTAGGTTGGTATAGCTTGACTCACGTGAGGGCAGCGCGAAGCGTTGCCAAATAGACCTAGGAGCAATTGATATGAAGAGGACGTTCCAGCCGAACAACCGTCGTCGTCACATGAAGCACGGTTTCCGTGTGCGTATGCGCACTCGTTCCGGTCGCGCGCTGATTAACCGTCGCCGCGCCAAGGGCCGCAAGAGCCTGTCCGCCTGATCCCTCGGATCAGTTCCTCGAGGCTGTCGAGGTGGAGCGGCTGCAAAGCCATCGTGATTTCGTTGCCGTACTTAAACGCCGGCGCAAAGTGGGTGGCAAAGACATCATTGTGCATTACCTGATGCGTAATGATCATCAACCTGATGATCGGACGACGTATCGTCGTCTGGGTTTGGCTGTCTCCAAATCGGTGGGCAATGCGGTTACCCGTAATACGGTGAAGCGCAGGTTCAGGGTTCTGGCTAAGGCTCATGAAGAGAGCCTGCCGCCTTACTGCGATATCGTGGTGCGCGCAAAACCAAGTGCGGCATCCGCATCGTTCTCATCGTTGGATGAGCAGTTTGCCACCGGCTTTGCCAAAGTGGCTCATAAGGCGGAATGACACATGTCTACTTCCATCAGGGCGGTAATGATTCGTGGTGTGCGTTGGTACCAGCGTCACATTTCTGCGAACCGACCGCCCTGTTGCAAGTATTACCCAACATGTTCAAACTATGCCATTGAGGCTTTTGAACGGTATGGCGCTTGCAAAGGCGGAGTGCTTGCCGTATTGCGATTGCTTCGTTGCAGGCCGTGGAGCCGTGGGGGAATTGACGACGTGCCGCAGCGTTATTCCATTTTTTATCGATTTTCGTGGTCGAAGGCTCATGAGGAGCCTCGACTGACGCCATTGGCCACAACCCAAAGAGAGGCCCAACGATGATCAATCAAAACCAATTCCTGCTGGATAGCGGGTTCTGGGGATTCCTGTACAAGATTCTGACCCCTGTTGAGTGGCTGCAGACTTGGATCATGAAGATCGTGCATGACTTCTTTGTCATGTTGGGCATGAGCCCGGTCGGCGTCTCCTGGATTCTTGCCATTATCATCCTGGTGCTGGTGGTGCAGGCGTGTATCTTCCCGCTGTTCTACAAGCAGATGAAGTCGATGCGCAAGATGCAGGCATTGGCGCCGAAGATGCAGCGCATTCAGAACAAGTACAAGGGCAAGACGGATCAGGCTTCCAAGGAAGCCATGAGTCGTGAGACCATGAAACTATACCAGGACAATAACGTCAATCCGGCAGGTTCCTGCCTGCCGATGCTCATTCAGGGCCCGGTGTTCATGTCCATGTTCTACACGCTGTCCGCCATTCCATACATCGCCAACGGCAAGCGAGATCCGCTCGGTGCCTTTGATGTGGCTACCGCCAAGCAGTTCACCCAGACCGACGTGTTCGGCATTGTCAGTGTGACCGATAACTTCACCCGCGCAGCTACTGCCGGCAAGGTGGTCATCGGTGTCTTTGTATTCCTGATGTGCTTCTGCTTGTGGCTCATGCAGTACATCAACATGAAGCGCAACATGGCAGCTGCTTCGATGAACAAGCAGACCGAGACCATGCAGAAGGCCATGCTGTGGCTCTTCCCGGTGATGTACATCTTCTCAGGTGCTTCCTTCCCGTTCGCCGTGTTGGTGTACTGGCTGACCAACAACGTTTGCAACTTGTGCCGTACGCTGTGGCAGGTGTATTGCTTCCCGACTCCAGGTTCTCCTGCCGCAGAAGATAAGGAAAAGCGTGACCATCGCAACGAGAATGCTCGTCGTGAAAGGGCCGGTCTTCCTTCCCTTGAAGAGGAGGCTTTGGCTAAGGCTAAGGAAGAAGCCGCGCGTAAGGCGAACCAAGGATTCCAGA
>CXRR01000020.1_pt1 | contig 42917 bp, 27 predicted proteins | sample 591391 | NCBI WGS metagenome assembly CXRR01 (sample SAMEA3491327, study PRJEB9169) | human gut metagenome | biome: ENVO:mammalia-associated habitat; material: ENVO:feces | place: Bangladesh | collected 2010-04-07 | reverse complement strand
CACTTTGTTAATCTCACTGAGGCTGTGTCAGTGAGAAAAATATGCGAGGCAGCTCCCCTCAACCGAGGGGAGCCAGGGGATATCAAGCCTCGTAGTAGCCGTCGGCACCGAGACGGGCGTCCGGGTTGAGGAGCATGGCCTTTTCGACCTCGTGGTGGTCGTAGCCGCGGTGATCCTCGTGGAAGCGACGGTTATCGATCGGCTCGTAGAGCGCGGCGCGACCCATCATGCCTTCCTCGAGGTGACGCTGGCCTGCAGCCAAGCGCGCGTTGGCACGCTCACGCCAGGCTTCCAGCGCGGCCTCGCCATCGGCCTTGGCCACGGCGGCCTCGAAGGCACCGGGGTGAACCAGCGCCACGAAGCCGGAGACGTGTCCGAAGCCGAGCGAGGTGGCCAGACCGGCCTTGACCGGGCGACCAGCGGTCTCACGACCGAACTCGTCTTCGCCGCCGCCGATGCGCAGGGGCTTCCTGACCCAGACCATATGGTCGTCGCGCTGGAGTTTCGGATCCACGCAGTCGAGCGACACGTTCGCCGGAATCACGCCGGACTTGAACAGCTGCGTCAGGCCGTTGACCTGGAAGATGCAGGCACCGCCCTTGGCGTGGCCGGTGAGCGTCTTCTGGGAGATCACGAACAGCGGGTTGCCGTCGGTGCGGCCGATGGCGTGGGCCAGCGTGTTGTGCAGCTCGGACTCGTTCGGGTCGTTGGCGTTGGTGGACGTGTCGTGCTTGGAGACCACGGCGATATCGTCGGCCGAAACACCGAGCTTGGCCAAATCGCGCACGAGCTTGGAGTCCTTGCCTCCCATGCCGGCAGCTAGGGCGCCGAGACCCGGGGCCGGGATCGAGGTGTGGGCACCATCCGCGTAGGAGTGAATGAAGCCGACCACGGCCGCAACCGGCAGGCCGAGCTTTTCGGCGATGTCACCACGAGTCACGAGGATCGTGCCGCCGCCCTGGGATTCCAGGAAGCCACCACGGCGACGGTCGTTCGCACGGCTGAAGAAGCGCGCGTCAATGCCCTTGCCGTACATTTCCTCCGAGTTGGCGGTGGCGTTCATGTTGCCGAAGCCGATCACGGATTCCACGCCGATGTCGTCGATCGCACCGGTGACCACGAAGTCGGCCTTGCCGAGGGCGATCTTGTCGACGCCCTCTTCAAGGGAGACGGCCGCAGTGGCGCAGGCGGAGACGGGCTGGATCATGTTGCCGTAACCGCCGATGTAGGACTGCATCACGTGAGCCGCGACCACATTCGGCAGGGCCTCCTGCAGGATGTCGGTCGGAATCTCGTGATTGAGGAAGCGGTCGAGGTACAGCTTGCGCATCGACATCATGCCGCCGAAGCCAGTGCCCTGGGTCGAAGCCACCAGCGAGGGGTGGATGGACTCGAGGATTTCGGCCGGGGTGAAGCCGGCGCCCAGATAGGCGTCCACGGTGGTGACGATGTTCCACAGGGCGATCTTGTCGACGTCGCCGACCATCGAAGCGGGAATGCCCCAACGGGTCGGGTCGAAGCCCTTCGGGAACTGGCCGCCGACCGTGCGGGTCATGGTGGCGCGGCGCGGCACGCGGATCATCGAGCCGGCGTGGCGGGTCACGTTCCATTCGCCGGATTCCTCATCCGGGGCGATGGTGGTGTGCGCTTCGTCCAGCTTGACGTATTCGGCGGCGACATCGCGGGTCGGCACGGAGAAGGTGACGTCGTGGTCCAGGAAGACCTCGGCTTCTTCTTCGTCGGCGCCGTCCTTGTAGTCGTCGCCCATGCCCTCCTCGAACGGACGGATACCGGAGCGAGCCACGACCTCATCGTGGTAGCGCTCGGCGATGTCCTCTTCGGGCACCAGGTTGCCGTCGGTGTCGTACCAGCCGGGCTTCGGGCTGTCGGCCCAAGTCAGCAGGCCCATGTTCCATGCAAGTTCGAGCACTGCGCCGGCGCTCAGGTCGACGGTGCCGTCCGGGTGGATGCCGAGTTCGGCCTGGGTGCGCGTACGACCGGAACCCCACGGGCCCAGCTCACCGACGGAGACGATGACGATTTCGTCCTCCGGGCGGGCGGTGACGTTCTGCCAATCGGCAAGGTCGACCGGGGCCTGCTTGGTGACAATCGGGGTGGGCAGAGCCTTGAGAGTGGAGCCTGCGGCGCCGCCCTCCGGCTTCTCTCCCTCAATCGCAGCCTTCTCAGAGGAAGCTTCCTTCTCCGCATCGGCCATGGCCTCCGCGCGCAACGCCTTGATGTCGATGGGCTCGGAGCCGAGGCCACCGGTCAGATCCACGTCGAGCGGAGCTTTGAGGGCCTGCTCGCGCGATTCGGCGGTGCACAGGTCGAGCAGTTTGGCCGCGATCTGCGCGGTGGAGTAGGTGTGAATGCCGTGGCGCTCGACGACGGCGACCAGCGGGTCGTTGCCGCCCATAAGGCCGGTGCCACGCACCCAGCCAATCTTCGGGTGAGCGAAGGTGACGCGGCTCGACCACACCTTTTCGGCGCGGGCGCGGTTGACGATGGCGTCGAAGGCGCTCTTGACCTCGCCGTAGGCACCGTCGCCGCCGAACACGCCGCGGTTCGGGGAACCGGGCAGCACCACATGCAGCTTGTGCTGCACGTTGGTGTCGGCACCGATGTGGCTGAAGCCGGCGATGGCGCGTTCCACGCCCCACAGCATCAGTCGGGCCTGCGACTCGAACAGGTCGCCGGAGTCGGCAAGCGTGCCGTGAACCGGCGGTGCGGCGAACGGGAAGAACAGGGTCGGCTCCCACGCGGGCTTCAAGATCGTGGTGGTGGCACCAGAGGTCTTCTTCTGCTCGTGGCCCACCCAGTCGACCAGCGCGTCAACGTCGCGATAGCTGGAGAGGTTGGCCGGAACCAGCCACAGCTTGGCGTTGCCGGTGGCGTGCTCGCGGTACGCCTGCTTCGCCCAAGCCTTGATGGACGGCTTGAAGCTGTGTGAGGTGGCCACCACAGTGGCGCCGCCTGCAAGCAGGCCTTCGACCACCTGAGCGGCGATGGAGTTCGGGCTCACACCGGTGACAATGGCGATGTCGTTCGCGTAGCGGGAGGCGTTCTTGTCGGAAGTAACGGACTCGAGGGCTTCGGAAGCGGCCTTCTGGAAGGCGGCCTTGAGCTCATCGTTGTCCGACTTGTCGGCGAACCACTGGGCTTCGGCGGCGATGGTCTTGCCAAGGCCGATGAAGCTGCCGTTCAGAGCGGCGAGGTCGTTGTCGTAGTAGGCGCGGGCGAGGTCTTCGCGGGCGGAGGCCCAACGGTCATCGAAGATGATGGCCTTGTTGGCATCAAAGCGTGGAGCGACCTGCTGGGGCCAGTCGGAGCCGAGCTCGGCTTCGACCGCGGCCACCACGGCGGCATTCTCGTCCTCGGATTCCTCCGGAGCCGGAGCGGCCACGCCGAGCTCGTTCAGCACGAAGCGGGCGGTGGCGGCAAGCACGCCGTTGGAACCGGTGACCTTCTCGGCGAAGGCGTCAAGTGCGGCGGAATCGACCACGGCACCGCCAGCGGCACCACCGGCGGACGGCAGAGCCACGGCAACGCCCTTAAGCTGGGCGACCACTTCAACAGCGGCGTCGATCAGCTTGTCGGCTTCTGGCTTGTTCTGCACGGCAGCGGTCGGCAGCTTGGCCAGGTCACCGCCACGGGAGCTGGAGCCCTCGCGGGTATCGAGCAGCAGTGCGGCAAGCACGCTGGCCACCCAGCCTTCACCGAGCTGCCACACGTTGGCCACACGGTCGCGGATGTACTGCTGTTTGACGCCGGCGGCACCGAACAGCGAGCGCAGACGATCGCGCAGTGCCTCGGAGAGCACGGCACCGAACGGCTTGTAGTTCGGGGCGGCCTTGTTGACGATTTGGGCGAGCTTGTCGAGCGTCGCCTCGGCGGCACCGTCCACGCTGGCCACGCCCAGCTCGGAGCTGATGTCCATGAGCAGCTGGTTACGGCGAGAGGAAACGCCGTTGGTCAAGGTATCGGTGGTGTCGTTGCTGCCGATCTGGTCAAGACGAACCTTGGCGGCGTATGCCATGAGGACGCCGATGCCATCGGAGGCTTTGAAGGGCAGGTCGGCGACGGCGGCACCGGACGGGGCGCCGGCGGGAGCGGCAGAAACCGGAGCGGCCGGTGCGGGAGCAGCGGCAGCAGCCGGCGCTGCGTCAGCGGCTGCGCTCGAACCAAGCTTGGCGACGGCGGAACCGCCGGCGGGAGCGGTTTCGACCGGAGTCGCGGTCTCTTCCGGCTCGTCGTCGGGAACCAGCGAATCGGTGTCGGTCATGTAGACGCGGCCCTCATCGCGGCCGACGTTGTAGACCACCGTGTCGTTGCCGGCGAACTCGGGCAGACGCAGGGTCTTGGCACCGAGGTTGGCGAGCGTCGGGGCGTTGCCGAGGCCGACTTCGACGTACTCTTCGACGCCGAGGCCGCCCTGTTCACGCTTGCCGAACAGCAGTGCCTGGGTTTCGATCCAACGCACCGGGGAGGCGAATTGCCAGGAGAGCAACTCAGTGAGCAGCAGTCGGCCGAGCTTCTGGTCATCGGCGGCGTAGGAATCCCACACGGCCGGGTCGTCCAGTGCGGCCTTGATACGCTCGGAAGGCACGACTTCGAGGATCTTGGCGGCGAATTCCTTTGTCATCTCGAACGGCGAAGCCACGAGGTTCGGAATGTAGCGGTCCACCAGACGGCCACGGTAGTCGATGTAAGCGGGCAACAGCGCGTCGAGCTTGTCGCGGAATTCCGGCACGCCCTTGCGCAGCAAGGTGGAGTGGAACGGCACATCGATGCCGGGCACCAGCATGAACGCGGGCTTGCCGCCGAATGCGGCCACGCGACGGGCGGAATCGGCCTTCAGCGCCTTGAGACCGGCGATCGTGCCAGCGATGGCGTACTGCTGGCCGGCGAGGTTGTAGTTCACGATCTCCAGGAACTCGCCAGAGGCCTTGGCCACGGATTCCACGTATTCCTTGACGTGAGCGTCGTCCACACCGAACTGGTTCGGGCGCAGGGCACCCATGCGGTAGTTGGAGCGGCCCTGGGCGTCACGCTCGATGAGGTGGTGCATGGTGGAACCACGGTGGAACACGAGCTCCAGTACGGTTTCCAGCGGAATCACGTCGGCGAATGCGGACAGCGCGTTGTACTCGCCGAGCGAGTGGCCGGCGAAGTAGGCGGGCCAGATATCGGCGCCGGCTTCGCGCAGGCGCGCGGTCTGGGCAAAAGCAACCGTCGCGAGCGCCACCTGCGTGAACTGCGTCAGGTTGAGCAGGCCTTCGGGGTGACGGTAGGTCACGCCGTTGGCGGTGAGCTCCTTCGGGTTATCGCGCACGAGGCCCAGAATCGAGAAGCCGAGCTTGGAGCGGGTGAGCTTGTCTGCGCGCTCCCACACGTCGCGGGCGGCGGCGGACTTGGCGCGCTCGTCCAGAACCATGCCCTGTTTCTGAATGCCCTGACCCGGGTAGACGAAAGCGGCACGCGGCGCGCGGACCAGTGCGGTGCCGCGGGAGACTAGCTGGCCGTCGATACGGCAGGTGACTTCGAGGGTCATGCCGCCGTGGCGCACCTTGCCGACGCGCTCCACGGAGATCTCGACGGTGTCGTCGAGCTGGACCATGCCGTACATGTTGTAGGTCCAGCCGGCGATCTCGTAGTGGGTGCCCTTCTCATCGGTCGCCTGCACGGCGTGCTGGGCGGTGGCGGACAGCCACATGCCGTGCACGAGCGGGGCCTGCAAACCAGAGATGCGAGCACCGCGAGTGGAGGTATGGATCGGGTTGAAGTCACCAGAAGTGCGAGCGAAGGCGGTCATGTCGTGCGGAGCGACAACCTTCACGCGGCGCAGCAGACGGCGTGGTGTAGGCGCGATTTCCTTGTGCTCGGCATCACCGAACTCGGGGGCGTCGGCCGGCAAAGCATCGGAGTAGACGCGGCCACGAATGGCGAAACGCTCGGTTTCGCGGGCGAGCAGCGTGCCATCGGCAGCGGTATGAGTCACGTGAATCGTGACCACACGGCCGGAGGCGGACTCGAAGTAGTCCTCAGCCCAAGACTTCAGCGTGATGGTTTCGCCAGTGTGCTTGAGCAGGTCCTCCTCGTTCACCTCAAGTTCGATGAGGTGGTCGAGGTGGACGGCGTTGAGCAGGCCTTCGATAACCGGGTAGCCCTTGACGTACACGGAGCCGAGCGCCGTGTAGATCGCGGGCCAGGCCGGGCCGACCAGCGCATCAGGGGCGATGCGGCTGGGTTGCAGGGTGGAGGGCAGAGCGGCACCGGTGGCCGCTTCGTGGTCGAAGCCGAGGTTGGCGGATAGGGTGTAGGTTGCGGTTGCGGTACCGAACGGACGCTCGTCAGAGGTCTTGTCGTCAAGCTGCGGCATCTCGGTGAGCTTGTCGCCGGTGATGGCGGTGTTGCCGATGCCTGCGGTGGCGGCGAGCATCGCGTAGACGTCCGGAATCAGGCGTTCGCGGTCCACGACCGGCACACGGCCGGGCTCGGTGCCTTCCACGATGAGCGGGATGACGATATCGCGCACGGCGTGCTTGGAGGTGCCGCCGTCCGGGTCGTTGTCCCAGTAGGTGTCGAGGTGGATGTCCAGATCGTACTTGCCGGCCGCGGCGTCAAACGCGCGGATTTCGTAGTACTGGTCGCCCAGGGCGGTGCCGTAGGCCGGGTTGTCGGTGATGTGGCCGACCCAGGAGATGTTCGGGGACTTGCGGATGAAGTCTTCGGCGCTGGTGGCCTCGCCAAGTGCGGCGAAATCGTCGTTCTCAGCGGCATCGGCGGCTTGCTGTTCGTCCTGCACGCGCTTGATGGCGGCGGTTTCGAAGCGGCCGAGGATGTCGGCGATCGGCTCGTCGATGGTGGTGATGCCGGCAACGGAGATCGGGCCGGGGATGGCACGCACGGAATCGGCGGAGTAGCGCTGGTCTTCGGACTGCCAGAGCTGGTCCTGACCCCACCAACGCAGCAGGTCGTTGTCGATGACGGGTACGAACGGCATGGGCTTGGGGTATTCGCGCACGAGCACCGGGAACCAGGCCACGTCGGCCGGGACCACCTTGAGTTCGGCGGTCTGCGGGTAGGCCAGAGCGAGCTTTTCCAGCGCGGGGGCCGGATCGGCGAGAATGCCGTCGCGGGTCAGCAGGCCGGCGGCAGCGGCCTCATCGGCAGAAACGCCGTCGGCGGCGAACAGCTTGGAGGTGAACTCGCCGGAGTCGGTGTCGTTCGCACGGGCTTCGATGCGCTGCAGCAGGTGCTGGAATCGGTCGGCGTAAGTCGGGTCGGCCCACGGGAAGGCGAGTTCGGCGAAGCGCTGCGCCCACTCGAGGTAGGTCATGGAGGCCAGATCGCCGAAGTAGGGCTTGGCGGTCTTGTTCAGGGCCTCGATGATTTCCTTGCGGCGGGAGTCGAGCTCCTCGGGGTGCTTCATCACGCGCACAAGCAGGCGGCCGCATTCGGCGGAATCGTTCTCAAGCTCGTAGATGTCGGCATGCAGGTGGCTCAGTCCTGAGGACATGCCACCGACCGACTTGCCGGAAGGCACCCAGTGGGCGGCCTGCGGGGCGAACACATCATCGGACTTGGCGTCGGCCGGAATGCCGGGCGTCTTGACGAGCATCTGCTTGACTTCGGGGCTGGTGTGGGCTTCCTTGGCGGTCATCGCAGCGGTGCCGATAAGCACGCCGTCGACCGGCATGTCCGGCAGACCGTAGGCGTGGGCCCACTGGCCGGAGATGTAGTCGGCCGCGCGTTCGGGGGTGCCGATGCCGCCGCCGGCGACCAGCACGAGGTTGTCGCAGGCGCGCACTTCGGCGTAGGTGGCGGCGAGCAGGTCATCCAGGGCTTCCCAGCTGTGGTGGCCGCCGGCCTCGCCGCCTTCGACCTGAATCATGATGGTGGTGGGGGCCACGGCCTTGGCGATGCGCACGACCTGACGAATCTGGTCGACGGTGCCGGGCTTGAAGCTCACGTACGGCAGACCATCGGCCTGCAGGTTCTTGATGAGTTCCACGGCCTCGTCCAGCTCGGGGATGCCGGCGGAAACGACCACGCCGTCAATCGGAGCGCCGGAAGCACGCTTCTTGGGCACGATGCGGGAGGAGCCGAACTGCAGGTTCCACAGGTAGCGGTCCATGAACATCGCGTTGAATTCAACCGTGCGGCCTTCCTCAAGCTCGTCTTCGAGGGCGGCGATGTGGCGGTCGAACACTTCGGCGGTCACCTGGCCGCCGCCGGCGAGCTCGGCCCAGTAGCCGGCGTTGGCGGCTGCGGCCACGATTTCCGGCTCCACGGTGGTGGGGGTCATGCCGGGCAGCAGCACCGGCGGCTTGCCGGTGAGCTTGGAGAACTTGGTGACCAGCTTGGCGCCGGCCGGGGTTTCGATGACGCGCGGCGCGAGTGCCTTCCAGTTCTGGGTGCGCTCGGGCTCGCTTTCCAAGGTGGAGAGAGCGGAACGTTCGGACAGCGTGGTGGCTTCGACCACGCCGATGCCGGTGCCCTGCACCACGTTGCCGATCAGCTTGCCAAGCGTGTTGCCGGGACCAAGGTCCACAATCCACAGCTTGGCCGGGTCGGCGGCGTTGAACAGCGCCTTGACGCGGGCATTCCAGTCCACATGGTTGAGCAGCACTTCCTCAGCGAGCGCGCGGGTGCGATCCTGGTCAAAGCCGCAGGCGACAGCCCAAGACACGGTCTGCTCAACAGCTTCGGCCATGAGCGGAGAATGGAAGGGCAGGGTGACTTCGAGGTATTCGAGAGTGGGGTTGAACACAGTGCCGCCGTGGAGCTTCTGTTCACGCAGCTTGGCCTGGTGCTGGTGTTCGCGCTCGGTTTCGAAGGCAAATGCGGCCAGATCCTCCGGGTAGCCGGACAGCACGTGGTGATTATCAGAGTTGGTGACGGCAATGGAAATCGGGCCGTGTGCATTGTTGACGCGGGCCACCAAAGCCTCGACCTGTTCACGAGTGGCGCCCTTGACGGAAAGCATCGGGCTGGCCTCGCCGTACTTGGGGTTCAGGCCCAGTTCGCGCACGCGGCGAGTGCCGGCTGCACCGATCAGGGCGGCGACGGCCAGAATCTCGTCGAGGGTCTTGCCGGCGGCCTCGATGGAGCCGGCGGCCTCGATGGCACGGGTCATGTGCACGGCGAGCACGCCCTGGGAGTGGCCGAGCACGGCAACCGGCTTGGCCTGAGCCACGCTATAACCGAGGTGCTCAAGGTCGAGCAATGCACCAAGCTGGGTCAGAGCCACACCTTCCACAGAAGCGGTGGCGTCGGCTGCGGCACCGAGGCGGGCCGGGTTCGGGGTGAAGCCGAACAGGTCGACCGGACGACCGGTGGTGGCCAGCAGGTCAGCGGCGGCCGGGGCGAGCAGTCGGTTGGCTGCGGCGACGTGGCCACGCAGGGTCTCGTCAAGACTGGGATCGGTGGTCTGGTCTGCCAAGGCGACCGGCCACGGGGTGGACTGGCCGGCGAAAGCGAGCGCATGAGGCTCGGTGGTCAGGCGGTTGAGGAAGAAGGTGGACATTACTTTCCTTACTTGTGTTTTGGTTGACGTCTTCAAAAATCAAAGTGGCTGGTTGCCGTGGTGTTTGGTGGTGCGCTTGATGCGGCGCTTGGTAGCAAGCGTGGCCAGCGATTCGACGATCACTTCACGGGTTTGTTCGGGGTCGATCATGCCGTCGATCTGCCCGATTTCCAGCGAGAGGTTCGCGTTGACGGTGCTGGTCTCGTACTCCTTGATGTACTTGGCCCGCAGCGCATCGACGTCCTGTCCGGAGGCTTTGGCCTTGGCCAGGTCATGGCGGTGGATGATGTTCACCGCGCCGGCCGCACCGAGTACCGCGATCTGGGAGGAGGGCCACGCGAAGTTCAGGTCCGCGCCGATGGCTTTGGATCCCATCACGATGTACGCGCCGCCGAACGCCTTGCGCAGCACCACGGTCACCATCGGCACTTGCGCGTTGGCGTAGGCGTAGATCACCTTGGCGCCGCGGCGAATGATGCCGGCGTGCTCCTGGTCGGAGCCGGGCTTGTAGCCGGGCACGTCCACGAGGGTGACCACGGGCAGGTTGAACGCGTCGCACAGTCGCACGAATCGGGCGACCTTCTCGGACGAGTCGACGTCCAGGATGCCGGCGAGCACGTTCGGCTGGTTCGCCACGATGCCGACCGGCTTGCCGTCGATGCAGGCGAAGCCGACGAGCGCGGAGGCGCCGAACAGTTCCTGCACCTGCACGAATTCTCCGTAATCGACGATGCAACGGATCACTTCGAGCATGTCGTACGGCTGGCGTTCGTTGGCGGGCACGATGGTGGCGAGTCGCTTGGCGGTTTCGCGTTCGGCGCGGGTGGCGGCGTAGGCGTAGACCGGCGGCTTGCTTTCGCTGTTGGACGGCAAGTAGGCGAGCACGGTGCGCGCGTAGTCGATGGCATCCGATTCGTCCTCGCCGAGGTAGTGGGCCACGCCGGACACCCGGTTATGCACTTCGCCGCCGCCGAGGTCGGCCATGGAGATGGTCTCGCCGGTCGAGGCCTTGACCACGTCCGGTCCGGTGACGAACATGTTCGAGTTCTCGCGGGTCATGATGATGAGGTCCGTCAGTGCCGGGCAATAGACGGCGCCACCGGCGCAGGGGCCGAGGATCAGGCTCAGCTGGGGCACGAAGCCGCTGGCCTCGCAGGTCTTGCGGAAGATGCGGCCGTACTGGGTCAGGGCGGCCACGCCTTCCTGGATGCGGGCGCCACCGGAGTCCACGATGGCCACGATCGGCACTTTGAGGTCGATGGCCATGTCCATCAGTCGACAGATCTTCTCGCCTTCGGCGGTGCCGAGGGTACCGCCCTTGACGGAGAAGTCCTGGGCGTAGACGGCGACTTTGCGGCCGTAGACCTGGCCGAAGCCGGTGATGACGGCCGCACCGGCGTTGCCGCCGGCGATGTTGCCGCCCTGGAAGCGGCCGATCTCCTCAAACGTGCCAGTGTCGAAGAGCAGGTCAAGGCGTTCGCGCGCGGTTTTCTTGCCTTTGGCGTGCTGTTTGTCGCGGGCGCGCTCTTCGGCGGCGCGAGCCAGTTCGGCGGCCTTGACCACGGCGGCGCGCAGCGGCTGGTGAGCCGTAGGCTGGGAGGCGTTGGTCGCCGAGGCAGCAGTCACGGCCTTGACGGCCGGCGAATCCATAATGTCAGTCATTGCCGCCCTCCTTCTTGGAGTCCTCGGCCTTGGCCACATCCAGCGTGACCAACGTGTCGCCGGCTTCCACACCATCGGCTGGGCCGACGAAGATCTTCTTCACTTCGCCTGCGGCCGGCGCGTACACGTAGTTCTCCATCTTCATGGATTCGAGCACCACCAGCAGGTCGCCCTTGGCCACCTGCTGACCTTCGGACACGTTGATGCGCGTGACCACGGCCTGCATCGGGGACGCGATGACGCCGGATTTGGCGCCATCGTTCGCCTTGGCGGCGCCGGAGGCCACATTGTGCAGGCCTGCGCCGCGCAACGGCTGAGTGGGTCGCTTGGCACCGCGGGCGCGGGCCGATCCGGTGATGTTCTCCACGATGTCGAGCGGCACGGTGAGCTTGACGCGGCGGTTGTTCATCTCGATGACAAAGGTCTCGGACGTGGACTTGTCGGGCGCGGCAGGAGCTGCGGCACCAGCCAGCGATGCCGGCTGACCCGAGCTGGCGGAAGCCGGTGTGCGGTTCAGGTACGTGCGTTCCAGCCACTTGGTGGACACGGAGAACGGGTGACCGTTCTCGGCGGTGAAGTCGTCGTTGCGGAAGATCTCCTTGAACAGCGGAATCGGCGTGGGCACACCTTCGATCACCAGCTCGTCCAGCACACGGCGCACACGGGCCACGGCGTCAAGGCGGTTCTGGGCGGTGACGATGACCTTGCCCATCATCGAGTCGAACTTCGGGGAGATGGTGTCACCCTGCTCCACACCGGTGTCGATGCGCACACCGGGTCCGGCCGGCCACTGAATCTTCTCGAGGGTGCCGGAACCAGGGGTCAGGTTGGTGGCCGGGTCTTCGCTGGTGATACGCAGTTCGAAGCTGTGGCCGCGCGGCTCAGGGGCACGGGTGAGTTCGCCGCCCGCTGCAATGTTGAGCTGCTCGCGCACCAGGTCAAGGCCGCTGACCTCTTCGGACACGGTGTGTTCCACCTGCAGACGCGGGTTGACTTCCAGGAAATACACCTTGCCGTTCGGGGTCACCATGAATTCGCAGGTGCCCAAGCCCACATAGCCGACCGTGGTAAACAGGCGGCGGGAGTACTCCTCCAAAGTGCTGACGATTTCCTCGGGCAGGAAAGGCGCGGGGGCTTCTTCCACAAGCTTTTGGTTGCGGCGCTGCAGCGAGCAGTCACGGGTGGAGTACACGGTGAAGTTGCCGTGCGAGTCGCGTCCGGACTGGGTCTCGACGTGGCGTGCCTTGTCCACGAACTTCTCGATGAAGTATTCCTTCAGATCGCCGCCTTGCAGTGCGTCGTGGTTCATGTAGAAGCGGCGCAGTTCCTCGTCGTCATGCACCACGGTGATGCCGTGGCCGCCACCGCCATCGGTGCGCTTCATCATGATCGGGTAGCCGTGGGTGTGTGCGAAGTCGAGCAGGGTACGCACATCGGTCACCGGTTCGGACAGACCTGGCACGGGCGGTACCTTGGCACGCAGAGCCACGCGGCGGGCGGTGATCTTATCGCCGAGATCCACGAGCGCGGTGTGGTGCGGGCCCACCCAAATGGCACCGGCATCCTCGACCTTTTGCGCAAAGCTCGGCACTTCAGACAGGAATCCATAGCCGGGGTGCACGGCGTCCGCACCGGTTTTGTGCAGGATGTCGATCAGCAAATCCTCGTTGAGGTAGGTGTCCTTGTAGGTGTCGCCGGAAAGCAGGTATGCTTCGTCGGCCATGTCCACATAGCGGCTGTTGCGATCCTGTTCGGAGTAGACAGCCACGGTGGAGATACCCATCTCCTTGGCCGTACGCACTACGCGAAGCGCAATCTCGCCTCGGTTCGCAATCAGCAGTTTTTTGACAGTATGAGCCATAACGTCAAATTGTGCCCTTGATATGAGGTATGGGGCAAGCCGAGTTCGCACAAAACATATCATCGGCTTTTGTAGGCCATGAACAAACGAGTGCGTAAGTTCCGCGAGCGTAACCGCATGCCCACGCACCCCTTAAGACTTGGAGCATCAGGGTTTTTGGCGCTATTGACCAAGCACGCCGGAAGTTGACGCCATTCATGCATTCGTCAACTTGCAACAAACCAGAATCGGAAAATTTGTGGGTTATCACGAAATCGCACGAAACCGAACACTCCTACGATGGCAACCGTAAGTTCGGGGAAGGCTCAACGTACAGGCGGATACAGCCAACGGATCGGTACTCGATTCAGGCATCAACCGCCTCGTTCCGCAGTCGATGGTACGCATGCCAAGCCGTCCGCAATATGGACGGCTAATGCGCATCAAGGCCACATAAGGCCACGGCACTCCCACTCCATCGCATACCGCCTGCCAGCAACGGCGATAGCACACAACATAGAGGTTATTCATCATGCAGACTTCACACACCACCTCATCCACTGCGGCCACCGCATCACTCGGCCGCCGCATCGTCGCCGCTTCGTGGAAGCCGGCGCTGTTCGCCGTACTGATGTGGCTGTCCGCAGCCGCAGGCGCAATCCCGATTCCGGGCACACCGGTGCCGATCACCCTACAGACTTTCGCGGTGATGCTTGCTGGTCTGATGCTGCCGTGGCGTCAGGCGGGTTCCGCCGTCGCCGCTTACCTAGCAGCTGGTGCAGTCGGTCTCCCGGTGTTCGCGGGCGGCACTTCCACCATGGCTCTGGTCGGCCCGAGCGCCGGCTTCCTCTTCGGATTCCTGCCTGGCGTGATTGTTATCGCGCTGCTGCGCGGTAAGGCCAACACCTCGTCCGCTTCCGCCGCCGCTCTCACCGTAGGCCGCTACCTGCTGGCCGCTCTGGTTGGCGGCGTCGTGGTGGTGTACGCCTTTGGCTTCGTCATTCAGTCCGCGCTGACCGGCGTACCGATCGCCGCCGTGGCCTTGGCTTCCATGGGCTTCGTCGCCGGCGACACCATCAAGGCAGTCGTCGCCTCCTTGGCCGCAGCCGGTCTGTCCAAGCTCGGTCGCTGACCTACAGCACTCCTACATCGGCGGTGCGGACCGTATGGTCCGTGCCGTCTTCTGTTCTTAAGATCAATGAGGCATCTCCATTAAGCCCGATTGCCTCACCAATCAGCGTGGTGCCATCGGTGAAGTGCGCCTCGATCTGACGGCCGCGCGCCCAACATACCGCCTTCATCTCTTCACGCAATGCCTCGGCCTGCCCGTGCGGATCCGCAATGAACGCTGCCAGGCGCTCTCGGAAGCCCTCAACCTCACGTTCGGCCACCGCGTCACGCATCTCGTTGAACGACGGCAACCCCGAAACGTGCAGCTGCAGCGAAGTCGATTGCGGCGTCGGCAAACGGCTCGCGCCCAACGCCAGATTCAGGCCGACCCCGAAGACGACGACAACATCATCATCATCAGCTTCCCCGTCCGGCAACAGCACCAGTTCAGAGAGCAGTCCGCCGAGCTTGAGCCCGTGGCAGAACACGTCGTTTGGCCATTTGAGCTCCAAAAAACAATCCTGCTTATTCGGAGCGGCGCCATATTCCTTAATCATGCCGTTCAGCGCATCGAGCGTGACCAGGCCCGCAATCATCTGCAGCCAGCCGTTCACCGATTCGTCGGTGGCGATCGCGCGAGGAATGCGCACGGCATAGGACATCGTTGAGCAACGGCCAGGCTGACTGATCCAGGTATGACCATTACGCCCTCGTCCGGCGCTCTGCCAATCGGTGACGACTACACCGACGGCAAGCGTGCCGCCCTTGCACTCAGGCAGCGTCAACGACCCGTCACCTATCATGCGCGCAGCCAACGCGTTGGTCGAATCAGTCTCGCCCACGGCGACTACTTGATCTGCAACGGCTTTGGTTCTCGGTAGCTGCGGCGTTGCAGCTTGCAAAGCAATCATCATGGGAACTACGTTACCCCGATTTGCGCGACCAGATTCCCGATGTCTCGCAAAAGAGCGCACAGAACCGCCCATTTTCGGCCAATACCTCGGTGTGAACGCTCACACGTGAGCAAAGTCACACCATGCAGATGGCCCGCATACGATTGCAGTCATAGCGGCCTTGCCTGCGTCTGCAATCCACCGGTGAGACGGCGACCATCACACATCTGCATCCGTTGACCTGTGCGGCTACCATAGACTGTCATGACGTCGCCAGCCTCTTCACTGCCTGTTGCCGCAGCCCACCCGCGCCTTGCCCGTGTGGGCGCTGCTGCACGGTGGACGCTGGCCGTACTGGCTTGCCTGTGGCTGGCACTATGCACAGCGGTGGGACCGTTGTACTGGGATTTTGAAAACGGCACCATCGCCAATTGGAATTGGACCAATACCGCATTCTTTGTGCTGTCGTTTGCCATCTACCTTGGGCTCATCGTGATTATGGTGCGCTTTGCGGCAGGACAGCGCGTGCTGCCACGGGCGATCAGCGGGAGACTCAGCCGGGCCGGGCAGCAGCACAGCAATCAGGCTCTCGAACCATCGCAGTCCCAGTCCGTCGTCGCCGACTCCAATGTCTCCAAGCGTCACGCCACCGTTGCGTCCCGCTTCGCCACCTTGGGCCGTTGGATCACCCGCGGCACGAATCGGTTCTGGAAGCTCGCACTCGTGTTCTTTATCGGTTGGCTGTGGGTGCCGACCACCCTGCTGGCCGCATTCGGCGCGGATATCCGCTCGCAAATCCGCGAATTCAGCTGGGCCTGGAACCAATGGACCGGCCTGCAACAGCCGTATATCGGCTTCTTCTCCTTCGTGCCAATGGACATCTACCCCACCGCGCACTATATGTGGCCGCCTGACTCCACTTATCTGACCGACCAGCATAACGTAGTGCTCACCGTGTTCTACGGTGCGGTGGCCGCATTCTCGCGATATCTGACCGGCTCGAACGATGCAGGCATCGTGGCGCTTGCCGCTGGACAGATGCTGCTCGCCGTATTCTGCTGCGCCGCAACCGCCAACCGATTCCTCAATCGACCGTGGATGGGCGTGGCTCAGTCAACCAAGGACAAGAACGGCTCCAGCACCGGCAACGTATCCTCGACTACCAGCGCGCGCATCGCACAGGATGCCGCACCCCAGCTTGCCGGGGGGCGTGCCCGATTCCTGATTCTTGCATTCTTCCTGTGCTGCCCGCTGGCCGTGTTCGCCACGATCTCCATCACCAAATCGCCGCTGTTCGCCTTCTCGTTCGTCTGGTGGTTCGGCATCTGGTATGAGCTCACCCAGACATGGAAGCCCGAGGGAAAGCGCAAAGGTCTGACTGCTACCGCACCCATCCGCTTACCACGTCATAGTTTTGTTGCGTTCGTTCTTTCCACTGCAGTGATGCTGATTTCCGCGAAGTACGCCTGGTACATCATCGCCCTACAGATCGTGTTGGCGCTCATCGCCGACCGCCGTCGTTGGACAACCTACGTCGTGGCTCTGCTTATCCCCACCATGCTGATTCATGGCGGCATCTCTCTTGCAATCTCCTCCGGGGCGATTATCGGCGGCGACCCCATCGAAAGCCGCGGCGTGCAGTTGCAAATGATCGCCCGTGTGGCCAGCCGCAATCCAGAAGGCATCTCGGAGGAAGCCAAGAAGAATCTCTCTGACGTGTTCAATCTGGACCAAATGGCCGACGCCTATTCCCAGCAAGATGCTGACCCGGTGAAATCCTCGGGTATTCAAGCCAAGAAAGTCAGCTACAAGTGGCGCACGGTGACGCCCGAGGACATGACCAATTTCAATAAGGCATGGTTCGAAATCGTCAAGGACAATCCGGTTATCGCACTGGATGCATTGCTGGCCAAGTGTTTCGGCTACTTCAATGTGACCGACCAGCCATACGTGTCGATGGACTACTACGTGACCAGCGACTACGTGCAGAAGAACTCCACATGGATTAAGAGCTACAACCACAACTGGCGCGAGCAAATTACTGGATTCACCCGGAGCTGGGGCAAAATCCCGGTGATCGGCTGGATTACGCACGGCAATTTCTATGTGGTGATGACGCTGCTGATCGGTGCCGCCGAAGTGATTCGCCGCCGCTGGCTCACACTGATGACCCATATTCCACTACTGTTGCTTATGGGCGTGATGATTACCGCACCGGCCAACAACTTTGAACGGCACATGCTTCCGGTGGCGTTCGTGTTCGGTTTCGTGGTGCTCACCTATTGGCGTGAATCCTTGGCCGAACGTCGGATTGCTCGGCAAGCACAATCTTCAGCATCGACGACAATGACCCTGCCGCAATAGTTGCGTAAAACGATTGACAATGTGATGCCGGCAGAATCGTTGTCCAGTGCCGGTACCGCCAACGCTAGACTGGTACATATGTCAGATTTTCTCGAACTACTTGCCGCCGACGCCGCCAATTCGTCTGATTTCACAGACCGTTCCGGCATCTCTGCGACCGACCGTGCACGCACTGTGCTGTTCGAGTGCCTGTTCAATCATCTGGCCGACGACCGCGTGGCCTCGCTCTTCACCATCCTTGGCTTCGAGCATGATTTTACCTGCTACGCCATTGCCGGCTACCCCGCTCGCTCCGCCGCCCGCAGCCGTGTTGACATTGAAAAAATCGTGGCCGATTTTGGCGGAACATGTCTGACTGCCGAACATCCGATAACCGGACTCACAGGTGCTGACAATGGTACGGGCCGTACCGCTGTTGTGGCCCTGATTCGTCCGGTCGGTGCGGCCACACCGGAAATCATCTGTAACACCATCGCCCCGGCTTTCGACGCCGACCGTCCTATCGCCTTGGGACCGCAACGTACTGGCGCCGAAGGCGCCATGCGATCCGTTCAGGCCACGCTGTACTGTCTGAAAGCCGCTCCGGCCTTGGCTGCCACCGCGCAGTCCCTCCCCCGCCCGCTGCGCACTGATGACGCGCTGCCAGAACGCGCGCTGATTGGCGACGAAGATGCTCGCGATGAGCTGATCCGTGTGGTGTACGGTAGCCTAACCGCTGCAGGACCGGATGACCCTACATTGCTGACCGTCTCGACGTTCCTGAAATACGGGGGATCACTGGAGACCTGTGCCAAGGAACTCAATGTGCACCCCAACACCATCCGGTACCGTCTCAAGCGTGCAGCGGAATCCACCGGTTGGGACGCCACCGACCCGCGTGAGGCGTACGTGCTTATTACGGCCATCGCTCTAGGGCGTATGGCCACAGCGCAGTAAATCGTTTTTTCGTGCTCACCGCTGGCATGCGCTGAATCGTATCCCATACCAATGCAGCCTATGACGCGACAGTCTCATCAGACAAGGCAGACGAAGGCCACTGCGGCTATTGCAGGGCGTTGTCTCGTACAGTAGGACTGAGCCCCCAACCGGCTGTTGCCGACATGCAGCGTGAAATCACCCAACCCAACAACCAACCTGCATATAGCAAAAGGCGGCTCCCACCACAGTGGGAACCGCCTTGATTAGCTACTCGGAGCTAAGCCCGATCAGGCCAGGGTGTTCGGGTCAACCGGGACGCCCGGGTTCATCGTGGAGGTGATGGTCGCCTTGGTCAGGTAACGGCCCTTCACGGTGGACGGCTTCAGACGCTTGACTTCGTCGGCCACGGCCTTGAAGTTCTCGTCGAGAGCGGACTCATCGAAGCTCATCTTGCCGATGAGGAAGCTCAGGTTGCCGTTCTTGTCGACACGGAACTCGATCTTGCCGCCCTTGATGTCCTTGACAGCCTTGGTGACATCCATGGTCACAGTGCCGGTCTTGGGGTTCGGCATCAGGCCACGGGGGCCGAGCACACGGCCCAGACGGCCGACCTTGCCCATCATGTCCGGAGTGGCAACCACGGCATCGAAGTCGAGGAAGCCACCCTGAACCTTGGCGATCAGGTCGTCATCACCGACGATGTCGGCGCCGGCCTCGGTGGCCTCGGTGGCCTTCGGGCCACGAGCGAACACGAGGACCTTGGCGGTCTTACCAGTGCCGTGAGGCAGGTTGACGGTACCACGCACGAGCTGGTCGGCCTTGCGCGGGTCAACGCTCAGACGGAACACAGCCTCGACGGTCTGGTCGAAGTTGTAGGAGGGCATGCTCTTGAGCAGAGCAATGGCCTCGTTGGCGGTGTAGAGGTTGTTGCGATCGACGCGCTCAGCGGCTTCGCGGTACTTCTTGGAACGCTTTACCATCTGTCCTTCTCCTTATCAGTCCGTAACCGTGATGCCCATCGAGCGAGCAGTGCCCTCGATGATCTTCATGCCGGCTTCGATATCGCGAGCAGACAGATCTTCCATCTTGGTCTCAGCGATTTCGCGAACCTGCGCCTTGGTGACAGAACCGACCTTGTGGGTCAGCGGGTTCTCGGTACCCTTCTCAATGCCAGCAGCCTTCTTCAGCAGAGCTGCGGCCGGCGGGGTCTTGAGAATGAAGGTGAAGGAACGATCCTCGTAAACGGTGATCTCGACAGGGATGACCTGGCCCATCTTGTCCTGCGTCTGGGCATTGTATGCCTTGCAGAAATCCATGATGTTCACGCCGTGGGAACCCAGAGCCGGGCCCAGCGGCGGGGCCGGGTTGGCCTTGCCAGCCTGAATCTGGAGCTTGATCAGCGCCGAGACTTTCTTCTTGGGAGCCATAATATGGTTCTTCTTTCTATAACGCGGTTCAAATGGTCGCCGTCCGTGTCCATCTACTCAGCCCAATCGGTCTTGACTCATTAGGTATCCGATTGTGCTCAATATTTGGCCGCGGTCGGTCTCCTCCCGCAACTTATATTGCTGTGCTGTGCTAGCGGGTCTTCCCTCCAGACACAAGCTTTCCCATTATGTCGTCTCACCCGGACAACAACTGGCCATAAGTCCGCCCCGGTTTTCACCATCGGCAGCGTCATCCACAGTTGTTCTCATCATCGGACTGCGTCATCCACAATCGCCCCCCACCTAACGACATCAATGCACCGCCCCAGCGTCAAAAATTTAGGAAAAGAGCGGCTTCGTCCTAAAATTCTGTCACTGAGTCAAAGCCAATGACAGATATTTAGGAAACCAACCCCAATCTCCTAAAATCCTGTCACTAAGACTCACTTAGCGACAGCAATTTAGGACGACTGGGATAATCTCCTAAAATCCTGTCTCTAACGAACAAGGGATGCCCTAGGAACTACAAAGTTACCGGTTACGACTGCAATTACGGTTTGCGACTACGGTCACGATGCGACGAGATGCCCGATGACTAACAACAACAAAAAAACCCGACCGTGATGGCCGGGCTTTTGCTATTAAACCTATTAGTCGAGCTTCTGCACCTGATGGAAGCCGAGCTCCACAGGCGTATCGCGACCGAAAATGGACACGAGTACGGTGAGCTTCTGGGTGGTGGGTTCCACGTCGGAAACGACAGCGGCCATAGTGGCGAAAGGACCATCGGTAACGGTGACCTGGTCACCCACGGCATAGGAGACCTCGACTTTGCGCTTCTTGGCGGCAGCGGGCTTGTCGCCGGCGGCCTTGAGCGCTTCGGAGGCAATCATCGGGGCCATCATGGCCACGACTTCCTGACGGGAGAGCGGAGCCGGATCCTTGGACGGACCAACGAAGCCGGTCACGCCTTCGGTCTCACGCACGACACGGCGAGCGTTCTCGTCCGGCCACATACGAATCAGCACGTAGCCAGGAACACGCACGCGGGTGATGACCTTCTTGCCTTTTTCGGTGTGCTTCTCGACCTCTTCCATCGGCACCTCGACCTGGAAGATCTGATCTTCCATGCCGAAAGAAGCCACACGGGACTCGATGTTGGTCTTCACACGCTTCTCGTAGCCGGAGTAGGTGTGCAGCACGTACCACTTGCCATCAAGGGTGCGCAACGACTTGGAGAACTCATCAACGGCCTTCTGGCCGGCATCGGTTTCCTCAGCCTGCTCGGACTCGTTGACTTCGGACTCTTCTTCCGCCGACTCACCCACAGTTTCAGGGGAAGCCACAGGAGCTTCGGCAACAGGTTCGGCAGACTCAACGGCCTCGGCCGGAGCATCAGCCACAGGAGCCTCATCGGCCGCCGCATCCATATTCTCCAGAGCAGCGTCGAGGTTCTCGAGATTCAGTTCATCACTCATGCGTTGTCATTCACCTTCAGGTTATGCGTAAATCAGCCGAAAATACCCAACGTGGCCTTGCCCAGACCGAAGTCCATGCCGGTAACGAGGGCCATCAGCAGCAACACGAAGATGAACACAGCCAGAGACCAGAAGAACAGTTCCTTGGCAGTGGGGGTTACGACCTTGCGAAGCTCATCGATGATCTGCTTGATAAACAGACCAATACGCATGATGACATTCGGCTTGACTGCCTTTTCGTTTGTGCCCGTCTTAGCCATTCCGTACCTCGCATCAGCTGCTTGATTATTGAAGAAACTTGGCAGGGAAGGCGGGACTCGAACCCACAACCTACGGTTTTGGAGACCGTTGCGCTACCAATTGCGCCACTTCCCTAGGTGAAGTTCACCTTGGCTGGCGTTCCGTAGAGAACGCTTCGCCATGGCGGAAACCGCCAAGTTGTTATAGTAACGGCTGGGGTGGATTAAGGCAAATCGCGTGTCGGATAAACTGCAAAATCGCCTCCAAAGACGACCAAGGGGAGCCGGGCTCAACGCGCCCAAAACTCCCCTCAGGATGCGCTCCCCTCTTCGGAGGGGAAAGGAACGGTTTACTTCGCCCAGTCCTTGAAACGCTTCATGCCCTCGGCCAGATCGTCGTCGGCGAGAGCATAAGAGAAGCGCAGGTAACCGGGAGCGCCGAAGGCTTCACCGGGAACAGCGGCCACGTGAGCTTCGTCCAACAGAGCGGCGGCAAAATCGGCAGAAGTAGCGCACACCGTGCCGTTGGAACCCAGCGGCTTGCCCAGCAACGCGGTGATATCCGCAAACGCATAGAACGCACCGGTCGGAGTCGGGCAATACACACCCTCGATGTCGTTCAGAGCCGCAACAATCGCACGGCGACGCACATCAAAAGCCTTACGCATCTCGTATACCTCATCCAGAGGGCCGGATACGGCGGCCAATGCGGCACGCTGAGAGATATTGGCCACATTCGAAGTCATATGGCCCTGCAGCTTGGTGGCAGCCTTGGCCACTTCAGCCGGGGCGACCATCCAGCCGACACGCCAGCCAGGCATCGCGTAGGTCTTGGCCACACCGTTAAGCACCAGTAGCTGGTCGCGGCATTCCGGCACGGCAGCACCGATGTATGTGGTGCGCGCATCGTCATAGTTCAGGTGCTCATAAATCTCATCGGAGATAATCCAGATGTGGTGCTCAACAGCCCAACGTCCGATGGCTTCCACGGTTTCCGGCTTCCATACGGCACCGGTTGGGTTGTTCGGCGAGTTGACGATGATGGCCTTGGTCCGCTCGGTACGGGCAGCCTCAAGCGCCTCCAGCGACGGCTCAAAGTTCACGTCGGCACCGGCAAATACCTCCACCGGCACGCCATCCGCCAGCTTCACGGCCTCAGGGTAGCTGGTCCAGTACGGGGTGGGGATGATGACCTCGTCACCATCGTTGAGCAGAATCTGGAAAGCCTCATATACGGCCTGCTTGCCGCCGTTGGTCACTACTACCTGATCGGCGCTTACCTCATAGCCGGAATCGCGCAGCACCTTGGCCGCGATGGCCTCGCGCAGCTCGGGCAAACCCGCAGTGGGCGTATACTTGTAATTCTTCGGATCAAGGCATGCATCGGCAGCGGCCTTGACTACGTTCGCAGGAGTCGGGAAGTTCGGCTCACCGGCACCAAAACCGATGACGTCAAGACCGGCGGCCTTCATTGCCTTGGCCTTGGAATCCACGGCGAGCGTAGCGCTCGGTGCCACAGTGTTGATACGGTCGGAAAGAATCTGCCATTGCGCCATAGTCATGGCTCTTACGATAACCCCAACGCACGATGTTTGGAAGTGTGTTGCAGGTCTCAGCAAAACTGGACATCCGCATAGGGTCTGTGGTGCAATGGAGCTGCGCGCAGCGGGTTGGGAAAGCGTGCCGGAGGAGAGATTATGGCAAAGCATCACGAAAGCCATGGCAGTCGTGGGACTCGCCGCAGCACGGTCGAGCCACGTGTGGNGTACAGCCGCCATGCCGAAACGCATAGCGCTCATGGCAGCCAGTTGCACTACGGGCAACACGCCAGCCACCGTTCCGCTGCCGCAATCGCAGCACAGCGCACGCGACGTATCGCCGTATTGGTGGTAGCAGCCGTGGTGACAGTGGCCTTGGTAATCACCGTCGGTGTCGTTGCGCATGGGTGGTTTGCCCGGCAGTCTGCGCCATCCATGCAACAGCAGCTTCCGACCACCGCGCATAAATCACTTACCCGTAAAACCGTGCCGCAGTTGGATCCCGGCAACATCGTCATCGGTGTCAACGGCAGCGAAACCACCTATGTGCTCAAGGGTGAGCAGTATGTGGAAGGCGGCGCACATGCCATCGAGCCGGAAGACGGCGTACTGACCGGCAACATCGTCACTACCGGCACCGTAGACACGAACACTCCCGGCGATTACACGGTGCAATACACGGTTCATGATTCAACCGGCCATGAGGCATCCGCCACGCGCACGGTCAAAGTAGTGGACACGATGGATAAGCAGACCGGCGGTATTCCCGTGCTGATGTACCACTATGTCTACGATCCGGCGAATCCGCCTGCAGACGTTGACGCGAACTGGATTCCGACCACGTCACTCGAGCCGCAGCTGCAATACCTGACGCAGAACAATTTCTATTACCCGTCCTGGCCCGAGGTCCGCGCATTCATCGATGGCAAGCACAGCCTGCCCAAGAACAGCATCGTGATGACTTTCGATGATGGCGAGCCGCACTTCTTCCAGTACGGCGCCCCTCTGCTGGCCAAGTACAAGGTGCCGGCCACGTCGTTCGTCATCGGGGCCGACGGCGAGGCACTGAACAAGATGAAGACCTACGCCACGCCATATCTTGAGTATGAATCGCATTCGTTCGACATGCACCGCGCCGGCGGCACGGTCGGCCACGGCGGACGCATCAGCGCAATGAGCCATCAGGAGATTGTGGATGATCTCAAGCAGTCGGAGCAGGTAACCGGCTCCTTGCAGGCATTTGCCTATCCGTTCGGCGATACCACGCCAGACGCGATTGAGGCGGTCAAGGAGACCGGCACATTGGCCGCGTTTACCACTCAGTATGGCTGGGCCGATGTTGGTGCCGATCCCATGAATCTGCCGCGTGTGCGTATTCAGGGCACTGGCTCGCTGGATACGTTTATCGCGGCGATTCAGTGATGTGGCGAATAGATGCAGGAAGTGTTGCTCTGCCTCACCGTACTTGACGGCTCCCCCATCAAGGGGAACGCAACAGCTTACACCAGTACAAGATTGTCGCGATGCACAAGCGGATGCGCGTACTGATCGCCCAGGAATCGCTTGAGCTGGGCCGTATTGCGACCGAGCGTCTGCGGAATCTCCTCGGAGTCGAAGCCGGCCAGACCACGGGCCAGATGCGTGCCGGATTCGTCATCGATCCATACAGGATCGCCGGCGGAAAAATCGCCATGCACATCGAGAGCGCCGGCGGCCAGCAACGATGCCCGACCACCACGAATGGCCTTGGCTGCACCCGCATCAACCACAATCGTGCCGCGCGGTTCAGCCGCAAAACCAATCCATAGGCGGCGCGAAGATCCACGGGCCTTGACCGGGGCAAACACCGTGCCCACCGGATCGCCCATCATTGCGGGGCCTGCGTTTGAGGCGCATGTCAGCACAGTGGGGATGCCGGAAACGGCCGCCACACGAGCAGCCTCAAGCTTCGTAACCATGCCACCGGTACCGACTTTGGACCCCGAGCCGGACACCTGGATATCGCCCAGCGCATCGATCACATTGGGCACATATTCCACGCGGCGCGATCCGGGCTGAGCAGGCGGTGCGGTGTACAGCGCATCCACGTCGGTGAGCAATACCAACGCTTCGGCACGCACCAGATTGGCCACCAAAGCAGACAGCCGGTCATTATCGCCGAAACGAATCTCGTTGGAGGCCAGCGAGTCGTTCTCATTGATGATCGGCACCACGCCCAGATCGAGCAACCGATCCAACGTACGTTCCACGTTGCGGTACTGGGTGGCTCGAATCGTGTCTTCCGCGGTGATCAGAATCTGCCCCACCCGAATACCGAACCGGCCGAAGGCAGCTTCATAGCGGGCCATCAGCAGGCCTTGTCCCACGGCGGCAGTGGCCTGCTGAGTAGCCACATCAGCCGGTCGCTCATCAAAGCCCAACGGGCCAAAACCCGCGGCGATAGCACCGGAAGAGACCAGCACCACACGGGCACCCATCAGCCGTACCTGCGCCAATGCGGCGGCAAGTGCGTCGAGCTTGTCAGGGTCGAGGTGCCCGCTCGGCTGGGTCAGGGAGCTAGATCCAACCTTGACGACGATAGTGCCGGCAGCGGCGATCATGCGCCGTACCTCGGCCTGACTTGGTGTGCTCATTTGCTTTCCAATTCCGCCTCCGACGGTGGAGCTGTCAATCTGCAGCCGACCAGGACTACCCCGTCTCGCTGTGCTCGGCAGCTCCCGCCGGCGGGAGCAACTTCATTATTCTTCCGATGCGCTATCGTCGGCGGATTCGCCGTGACCAAACAGGCTGGTCTCATCGTGGCGATCATCATCGACGGTCGGGTCGGCCCAGTGGCCGGCCTTACGTTCAGCCATCATCGCATCACGCACAGCCGCACGGGCATCCATCATCTCGTGGTACTGGGCACGACGTTCGGCATTGGAGCGGCGGTGAGCGCGCGGATCCTGCTCCTCGAGACGCAAATCCTTGCCGCGTGCACCAAGGTTGGAGCCGTCGAGCATTTCGGCACCGGCGGAAATGGTCGGATCCCAGTCGAATTCCACCATGCGATCGCCTCGTCCGATACGGATCTCATCGCCTGGACGGGCACCTTTGCGGCGCAGTTCGTCTTCCACGCCGAGCTTGGCCAGTCGATCGGCCAGATAGCCCACGGCCTCATCGTTGTCGAAGTTGGTCTGCATGACCCAACGCTCCGGCTTGGCACCACGAACCTCGTAGAACACCTCGCCGTTGCCGAGCTCACGGCGTTCCACGGTGAAGTCGAGTGCGTTGCCGCCCTCGTCAGCGCGGCGAGGACGACGACCGGTCCTTTCAAGAGGCTTGATGACCACGCGGGCTTCTTCTTCGGCCTCCTCGCGGCTGGCCACTTCCTCTCGCATCTCATGCACCAGTTCAGACAGGGCGAAGTTCAGTTCCTTCAATCCCTCATGGGATGCAGTGGAGATCTCGAACACCTTGAGACCGAGCTTCTCGAACTCCGGACGCACAAATTCAGCCAATTCCTTGGCCTCGGGCACATCGATCTTGTTCAGGATAACGATACGCGGACGCTCGGGAATCGGAATCGCACCCAGCGGCAACTCCAGCTTATCGGCGTAGAGCGCAAGCTCGTTTTCCAGCGCCTGATAGTCGGACATCGGGTCGCGATCAGGCTCCAGCGTGGCGCAATCAATCACATGGGCGATGATCTCCGTGCGCTCGATATGGCGCAGGAATTCCAGACCCAGCCCCTTGCCTTCTGACGCACCCGGAATCAGGCCGGGCACGTCGGCGATGGTGTACCGGGAATCGCCGGCGATAACCACACCGAGGTTCGGCACCAGCGTGGTGAACGGGTAGTCGGCGATCTTCGGCTTGGCGGCACTCATCGCCGCAATCAGGGACGATTTGCCGGCGGATGGGAAGCCCACCAACGCCACATCGGCGATGGACTTGAGCTCCAGAATCACATCGCGCTCTTCACCCAGTTCGCCAAGCAGGGCGAATCCAGGAGCACGACGGGTCTTGTTGGCCAGTGCGATGTTGCCCAAACCACCGGCACCACCTTGCGCAACGACAACGCGGTCGCCCTCATGGCGCAAATCGGCAAGCTGCTCGCCAGGATGTTTGGTCTTGCCCTGCTCGCCGCGCGCTTCAAACACCACAGTGCCGCACGGCACGGGGAGGATCAGATCCTCGCCTTTGGAGCCATCCTTGTTGTCACCCAGACCCATCGTGCCGTTACCGGCAGTGCGATGTGGCATGAACCGATAGTCAAGCAGGCTGGTGGCGTTGCGGTCAGCCACGAATACCACGGATCCGCCGTCGCCACCATTGCCGCCGTTCGGCCCGGCCAACGGCTTGTACTTCTCGCGACGAATACCGGCCGAACCGTTGCCGCCGTCGCCGCCACGGACATGGACGGTTACTCGATCCACAAAATCACTCATATTGATTACCTTACAAAAAAGCCGCGTCCTTACGGGCGCGGCTTGAAAAGCTTAACGCTATATCGCTCAGGCAGCGATGACGTCGACGACCTTGCGGTCACGGCGCACACCGAACTTCACAGAGCCATCAGCGAGGGCGAACAGCGTGTGATCCTTGCCCATGCCGACGTTCTGGCCCGCGTGGAAGTTGGTGCCACGCTGGCGGACGATGATGTTGCCGGCCACGACGGCTTCGCCGCCGAACTTCTTCACGCCGAGGTACTGAGGCGACGAATCGCGACCGTTACGAGAGCTGGACGCACCCTTCTTATGTGCCATGATTCATGGTCCTTTCTATAACTCAGGCAATCGCCGTGATCTTGACGATAGTCAGCGGCTGACGGTGACCCTTGCGACGAGCAACGCCAGTCTTGTTCTTGTACTTCTGGATGTTGATCTTCGGGCCCTTGGCCTCGTCGTTCACAACCTCAGCCTTGACGGACACCTTGGCCAGATCGGCGGCAGCAAGGGTCACCTTGGCGCCATCGACCAGGAGAGCAACCGGAAACTCCACGGTATCGCCCTTCTTGGCGTCGAGACGGTTCACGAGGATGGTGTCGCCAACCTCGACCTTTTCCTGATGGCCACCGGCCTTCACAATCGCGTACATATTCGTTCCTTTTATGTTTTGGAAAGCTACCTTGCCCAACACGCACCGAGCCTGCGGTCAGACACCGAGTTTCGAATTTACACCTACACGCGGACTAAAGCAAATGGTTTTTATCTGCGTGTCAAGCACGACACACCCCGGCTTTTCGCAACCGAGGGTATGCCCGCATGAAACATTTGTCTAATGCTACTCCTCCTCGGTGTTGTTGGCGGCCACGGCAGCAGCTGCAATCTGGGCCAGTTTGGCCTTGACATCAGCGCTGGAGCCGGCCGGTTCCGGAGCTGGGGCAGTGCCTCGACCATGCTTGTTGGTCTTGACGAACGGATCACCGCCGCGCAATGCGTACGGGTCATCGTAGTCGGCGGAAACGGTCGGCTGATCGTGCAGGATAAAGCCACGACCCTTGCAAGTCGGGCATTCCTCGGAGAACGCCTCGACCAAGCCCTGACCGATGCGCTTACGGGTCATCTGCACCAGACCAAGCGAGGTGACCTCGGCCACCTGATGCTTGGTCCGGTCACGCGCCAGGCATTCGACTAGACGGCGCAGCACCAAGTCACGGTTAGCGGGCATGACCATATCCACATAGTCAATCATCACCATGCCGCCGATGTCGCGCAGTCGCAGCTGACGTGCAATTTCCTCAGAGGCCTCCAAATTGCAACGCGTCACCGTCTCCTCAAGGGACTTGCCCTTGCCGATGAAGCGGCCGGTGTTCACATCAATGGTGGTCATGGCTTCAGTACGGTCGATGACGATCGAACCACCAGACGGCAGGTAGACCTGACGCTCCATGCCCTTTCTGAGCTGGGAGTCGATCTGCCACTTGTCGAACACGTCCTTGCCCTCATGCTCGGCCGGGTCCCACTTCTCCAGCTTATCCTTCAAGTCGGGGGCCATGGTGTCGAGATACTCCTCGATACGGTCGTAGACCTTGTCGCCTTCGACGATGAGCTTGCCGAAGTCATCGTTGAAGATGTCGCGCACCACACGGATAGCCACATCGGGCTCGCCCTGCAGGAGCTTCGGGCGCTTGCCATGCCAGAATTCCTCACGCTTGGCGTTGATGCGCTCCCACTGGCGAACCAAAGACTCAAGATCCTTGACGATGGCTTCCTCGGAGGCGCCCTCGGCTGCGGTACGGATGATGACACCCATATCCTTCGGGGCGATCTTGGAGACGATGCCCTTGAGCCGGCTACGTTCGCGTTCGGAGAGCTTGCGGCTCACGCCGGTCATGCCGCCGGACGGCACGAGCACCAGGAAGCGGCCGGCGAGCGTGACCTGAGAAGTCAGGCGGGCTCCCTTGTGTCCGATCGGATCCTTGGTGACCTGCACGAGCACCGGGTCGCCGGACTTGAACGCCAACTCGATGCGGCGCGGCTGGCCTTCGAGACGCGCGGCGTCCCAGTTGACCTCACCGGCGTAGAGCACGCCGTTACGGGCCTGGCCGATGTCCACGAAAGCGGCTTCCATGCTGGGCAGCACGTTCTGTACACGGCCGAGGTAGATGTTGCCCACGGTCTGCACTTCCTGGATGTCGGAGACGTAATGCTCGACCAGGATGTTGTCTTCCACCACGGAAATCTGGGTGTGATGTTCCTTCTCGCGCACCACCATGAGACGATCGACGTTCTCACGGCGTGCGAGGAAATCCTGCTCCATGAGCTGGCTCTGGCGGCTACGCTCACGACGATTGTCACGGCGTCGCTGTTTCTTGGCCTCAAGACGGGTGGAGCCTTCCACATCGGTGATCTCATCGATGTACTGCTGCTTGCGGGAGCGGCGAGTCAGCTGCTGATCGTCCTGCTCATCACCGCTCTCGGCATTCTTGCCTCCGCGGCGGCGACGGCGACGGCGGGTAACGGTTTGCTCCTCGTCATCATCACGGTCGCGCTCATCGCGATCATCGCGACGGCGACGGGAATCGTCACCATTGTTCTCGGAGGACTCGCTGTCGTTGTTGGAAGCACCGGACTCGTTGCGGGAGCCACGGCGACGGCGACGGCGGGAACGGGTGCGGGTGGAGTCGGACTCTTCGTCGTTCTCTTCTTCAGCAATCGGCGCGTACGTAATGTCGTCCAGCTCGAGGTCTTCCTCAATCTGCTCGACTTCGGCGGCAGCACGGCGCTCCTGGGCGTTCAGGCGGCGGGAACGGCGAGAACGGCGGGAATCGGACTGGTCATCAGCGTCGAAATCATCCTGAGCCTCATTCCGGCGACGGTTATTGCGGCTGTCATCGCGGTCATCGTGATCATCGCGGTCATCATGATCGCCGTGATCGCTGCGGTTCGACCGGCGGGAACGAGACGGGCGTTCCTCGTAATCGGCCTCATCCTCACGGGCGCGGGAGCGACGAGAAGAGCGGGAACGCTGTTCGCCATCATCTTCCTCATCATCACGATCGTCACGTCGCATGTCCGGGAGCACCGGCTCTTGGAACAGCAGGGAAGTCATCGGCTTGCCACGACGGACGGATTCATGCCCTGCAGGCAGCGCATCAATCACATCCAGCACGCGCTCATCGGGGTTTTCTTCACGCGCGTCTTCCGAAGAACGGCGGCTGCGAGCACGACGGGCCGAGCGGGGCTCGTCATCGCGGTCATCGCGGTCATTCGTAGTGGAACGACGGCGACGCACCGGACGATCGCCATCCTCATCGGAGTCGTCGACCGCAGTACGGCGGCGAGATGAACGCGGCGCATCATCATCTTCGAGATCGTCAATCACAGAGCGACGACGGCGAATCGGACGCTCATCGTCTTCCTCGAGATCATCGGACACCGCGCGACGACGGCGCACCGGGCGCGGCTCATCATCGTCATCAGCCACAGCACGACGCCGAGTCGGACGGTCCTCATAATCGGCATTATCGGCAGAGCGGCGGCTACGGGTGCGGCGCGCCGGACGCTTCTCGTCATCGGAGGCGTTATTGTCGGCAGTTCCTGTGGCAGCAGATGCATCGGCATCAGGCAAAGCGGGTGCCTCAAACAGCGGGGCGGCGTGTTCCTGGACTTGCAGCTCAAGGGATGCGCCGGCAGCACCGGTGCCACGCACTACACGACGGCCACCGCGACGGCGGCGAGTCGGCTGCGATGCTTCGGCGTTCGGCTCGGAAGCTCCCGAAGCCTGTGATTCGGTATTGGATACGGTTGAGTTATCGGTTTCGTCACCGACGAAACCTTCACGGTTCTCAGTGGGCACAATGCTCCTCGCGGCACGCTGCATCGCGACGCCATCCAGGCCTGTACGCTCGTCTCACACCATGCTCTCACCATGGCCGCGCAAATCCTTTGCGCCGCGTAAAGGCAACTTCGTCTCAAGTCTGTCCTGCGAACGGCGGACACCGGCGCTTACGTTGTCTCGTTCTCGAGAGCCGTAAGGGGATCAACGCCATTACACACGCTGATGGTTATGCAGAACCACCGTCTTTCAGTATGCCACACTTTTTGCACGGGCGCGCCCAGCGCTCTGGCACACCACGACCTATCTGGCTCCCCTTACACACGGATGAGCCCTATCTTGGCTCTCCTCTCTGAGGGGAGCTGGCTGCGAAGCAGACTGAGGGGAGCCTGGATTCAAGCCGAGCACTCCCCTCAGTCACCTACGGTGACGGCTCCCCTCAAAGAGGCTGAGCCGAAAAATCTCACACCAGCCAGTCTTCGAGGATTGCGGCCATAGCAGTCAAATCAGATTCGGGCACTTGCTCGTCGTGCTTATGCGCCAGTAACGGGTCTCCGGCACCGAGGTTGACGGCCGGAATCCCGAGCTGAGAGAAACGTGCCACATCGGTCCAGCCAAGCTTGGCCAGCGGATCGCGACCAGTGCGCTCCTTGACCAGACGAACCAGTTCCTGCGCAAGCGGCGCGCTCAGGCCGGGGCGTGCAGAAGGACTCTCATCCTTCATCTCGATGCCATAGCCCTCAAACACGCCACCGGTGGCCACATGTTCGCCGTTACCAAGTTCAGCACCTGCATCCGCACCCATCATCAGCGCCTTGGCCTCAGCCAGGTTCTTGTCCGGAGCGAAACGGTAGTTGACATGCACACGGCATTCGTCGGGAATCACATTCGTGCCCTTGCCGCCGGAAATCAATGTGGCGTTGAGACCCTCACGGTAGTCGAGCCCATCCACATTCACAGTCGCGGTTTCATAAGCATTGAGTCGGTTCAGAATATCAGCGGCCTTGTGGATGGCGTTCTCTCCCATCCAGGCGCGGGCAGAGTGCGCGGCGACTCCGTGCGTGACCACATCGAAACGGATCGTGCCGTTGCAGCCGCCTTCGATGCCACTATTGGTGGGCTCACCGATAATGGCAAAATCACCGGCAATCCAGTCGGGGTGCGTTTCGACCACCTTACGCAGACCGTTCTTTTCGGCGGCGACTTCCTCGTGGTCGTAGAACACATAGGTGAGGTCGACTTTCGGAGTGGTTCCCGATGTGAGGCCATCAAGTGTAGCGGCGAGATACAGCATCACCGCATCGGAGGCCTTCATATCCGTGGCACCACGGCCCCACAGCACACGGTCTTCGGGATGGGCCTGAGCGATTTCCTCGCGAATCAGCGGATCACCAGGTTCAAGCCACTTCGGAGGGAAGTTGTCGATTACCGGCACAGTGTCGAGATGACCGGCCAGAATCACACGATTCGACTTGCCAAAATCGGTGCTGGCCACCACCGTGTCGCCGTGACGGCGGACGGTCAGATGCTTCTGTTCATTGAGGAAAGCCTCAACCTCATCGGCGAGCGGACCTTCATGATCGGAGACAGAAAAGTTCTCCATAATCTGGGTGAGCAGGCTGTTCAACTGCTCAGCAGTGGAATCGTTGCGGTTCAATTCAAGCGTCATGAGTACAGAGTACCGCGTGACAAAGCGCACAGTTCACCCACTACATGAGATTTTGTCGCCGAATACATATTTATGTGTCACACTAGGGTGGCGAAAGGGAGGAACATGCCAGGTCTCATCAGCGCCATGCAAGGCTTCTGCGTTATCGGCATCGTGATTGCGGTGGGATATGTCGCCGCTCGAATGTGCATCGGAGGCCCGTCCGCTCAGATGGTGCTGAACCGCTTCTCTTTCTTTGTGTCCAGCCCGTGCCTGATGTTTGCGATTCTGTCCAAGGAACCGATTTTCGACATCTTCCATCCATCAATCATCGTGGCGTTCTTCTCTGCGGTGCTAGTGGGCGTGGCGTTCCTGGTGCTCAATCAGATGTTCTTCCACCTGAATGCCCCGGATGCCACCATCGGCGCATTGAACTCGCTGTATCTGAACTCCAACAACATCGGTTTGCCGATTGCCACCTATATTCTGGGCAACCCGGCGCTAGTGGCACCGATTCTGGTTATGCAGCAGGCCATCTTCACGCCGGTGGGCCTGACTGTGCTTGATGTGACCACCAAGGGCAAGGTCTCCGTCAAGGAGATCGCCAAGCAACCGCTGCATCAGCCGCTGCTTATCGGCTCGCTGCTGGGCATCGTGGTCTCTGCCATCTCCGCAAAGATCGGCTGGTTCCCGGTGCCGAAGTTCATCTTCGACCCGATTGACATGATCGGAGACTCTGCGGTGCCGATGATTCTGATGGCGTTCGGCATGTCCTTGCACGGCACCAAGCCGTTGCAGCAGAAGGGCGATCGTCCGGCCGTCTTCACCGTAGCGGTGCTCAAGAACGTGATCATGCCGATCATCGCGTTCCTGCTCGCCTACTTCGTGATGGGCTTCCGCGATTCCGAGCTGTATGCCTGCGTGGTGCTCGCCGCCCTGCCCACCGGCCAGAACGTCTACAACTACGCGGCTCGTTACAACGTGGGCCTCACTTTCGCGCGCGATGGCATTCTGATGAGCACCATGACCAGCCCGGTGTTTATCGCGATCATCGCGGCGCTGCTGAGCTGAGCCGGCACTGTAATCACCGTAAAAAAACTTCCGCGAAATCCACCGTAGGATTCCGCGGAAGCCTGAGATATACGCTACTTGAGAATCGCCTTAATCGCCTCATACTGCTGAGCAGTGAGTTGCACCGCTGGCTCACGGATCAGGGTGGAAATGTTCAGTCCCTTGGCCTTGACCGCACCCTTGATGGCGGAGATGAACAGGTCGGTCTGATCGTACAGCGCCATCAGGTGGCTGATGCGTTCGGCGGCCTCAATTGCGGTGCCATAGTCGCCGGCCTCATATGCACGGTGCAGCGTAACGAAGGTCTCCGGCTCCACATTGGTCATGCCGCAGATCACGCCATCACCGCCGGAGACGCGGTTGACGAGATAGTACTCGTCGAAACCGGAGAACACCGCAAACCGTGGATTCACGGCCTTGACCGCGCGAATCACCTTGCGGGTGTGGCTGATTGTGTCGACCGTGTCCTTGATGCCGACGATGTTCGGGTGTGCGGCGGCAAGCTCGGCCACGAGCTCCGGGGTCAAGTCGCTGCCGGTGCGCGGTGGGAAATTATAGAGGATCACCGGAAGATTCGTCGCTTCAGCGACCGCGCCAAAGTACGCCTTCGCGCCTCCCGCAGTAGGGCCGAAGTAATACGGCGAAACGACCACGAGCGCATCCACTCCACTTGCTTCGACTGCCCGCGCGAAGTCGATCACATTGTTCAAGTTGGTATCGCCCACGCCCGCGAACACCTTGATGCGCCCGGCGACATGCTTGGCCACGAAGTCGACCGCCTGCTTCTTGACGTCCAGAGGGAAGGCATAGAACTCGCCGATGCTGCCAAACACCAGCACGCCGTTGATACCGGCCTCGATCAGATGATCGAGATGCTGCCCCCAACGTTCATAGTCGATGTCACCGTCGTCCTTGGTGATGGTGATGGATGGGCAGATGATGCCTGAGAATTCGGCGCTGCTTGTCATGATTGTTCCTTTCGTTACGGAATAGGGGTGCCGCACAAGCGGCACCGGGTTTGCGGTCTCTCCCCCAGTCGTCCTGCGGACGATAGCCCCCTCATCAGAGGGGGCTTGGGTTTAGTCGATGTTGTAAGCGCGGCGGGCGTTGTTTTCGAAGAAGTCCTCGTCCTCGCCGAACGTGTCCAGCATGAGTTGGAAGTGCGTGGCAAAGGTCGAGTTGAGTTCCACGACCGGCCAGTTGGAGCTGTACAGCACCTTCTTCGGGCCGAATGTGTCCCGCACGTATTTCACGATGTCCGGGTCCACCGGGTTGTCGCCGGAAACCTTGATATACGAATTCGGCAGTTCGGCCAACGCTGCGAGTGCGGCGCACGATTCCTCATCAAGCCCGGGCACGTTGCCGAGATGATCGATGATGACCGTCACTTCAGGAACCTGCGAGAACGCCTTGGCCATGTCGCCCAACTCCGGGCCCCGGTTGCACAGCTCAAAAGGCATTCCCTTGACGGCCATCACACGTAGGCCGGCGATGAATTCGGGTTCGAGGGCTCGGCCCCGTGGCTCGGAATCCACATGCAGCGGCTCCCTGATGCCATCGGCGTTGATCGGAACACGCATCCATGGGCTTACCCGCCCCTGCAGCATGCGCTTCAGGATCAGAGGGCTGGCATTCTCGTACAACAACCGGTCCTCGAGCTCGTGATCGGCCGCGTCGACCTCCACATATACGCCGCCGAGGAAGTTCACGCCAAACTTGGCGTACTGTGCGGCTAGGTCTTCAATCGTGTACTTGTGTTGCAGCGAGGGCAATCCTGCCAGCCATGGCAAATCCTGCGCATCCGGATCCCAGATATGGAAGTGGGAATCGATTACGTTGAGTGTCATGTCAGGCCTCCTTCAGACCGATCTTGGAACCCCAGAATGCGTACCATGCCACGAACAGGAAGCCCGGGACCATCACCAGGATGGCGATCTCGATGCCTGCCGCATCCTGAATCACACCGAGCAGCAGCGGAATCAACGCGGCGCCCACAATGCTCATCACCAAAGCCGAGGAACCGGTCTTCGCCGCGGAACCCTTGATACCTTTCAGCGTCAGGGAGAATATGGTCGGGTATCCGATGGAAATGAACAGATACGCCACCATGAACGCGATGACGGAGACCTTGCCCAGGCCAAGGAATACCACGAACATCAGCACGGCTGAAATGGTCATGTATACGCCAAGAATCTTCGCGGGATCGAATTTGGCCATCAATGGGGTGGTGGCGAAGCGTCCGATGGTGAACAGCAGGGAAAGCACGGAAAGCATCATCGCTGCGGTGCCGGCTGTGACGCCCGCGCCCCAGTGCTTGAGCGCGTAGGCGGAGAAGACCGCCATGCCGGCCACTTGCAGGCCGATGAAAATGAACTCGGCAAGCACGCCCAATGCGAAGTGCGGGCGCTTGAGCAGGCCGAAGAAGGAGCTGTTCTCGGAGGAGGCGCCGCCCGCGGCCTCCTCTTCGTCTCCCGGAGGCGTGGGCAGCTTGAACAGCGCGAACACGGCGAGCACCACGACCAGCACAACGCCGATCACAATGTATATCGTGCGGGTATCATTCAGGAACTGCGTCTTAGCGGCGTCGAAGCCGGACTCGCCTGATGCGACGGTGGTGCCGAGAATCTGGCCAAGAATCAGCGGGCCAACGATGTTGCCGACGCCGTTGAAACTCTGCGCCATGTTGATACGGAACGATTCGCCCTTTTCATCACCCAGCTTGGTGATATACGGATTGCAGTTGGTCTCCAGCGATGCCGCGCCGAGCGCGATAACGAACATGGCGAACAGGAACAGGCCGTAGCTGGCCATGCTGGTGGCAGGGATCACCATGAACGCGCCCAGAGCGAACAGGAGCAGACCGGAGATGACGCCGCCCTTATAACCGAAACGCTTGGCGATCAAGCCGGCCGGAATGGCCATGACGAAGTATGCGCCGTAATAGGCCACCTGCAGTAATGACGCTTCGGCGCTGCTGAGTTCTATGTAGTTTGCGAACGGCGAGTTCAACGCGTTCACGAGGTTCATGGTCAAACCCCAGATAAAGAACAGTGAGGTCACCAGCACAATGGCGATGGTCGCCTTGGAACCGGTTGTGTTTTTGGATGTCATCATTGATTCCTTAGTGATACGAGTTTCCCCGATATTGCCTAGCGAGAAGTGGACCACCCTGGGCCATGTTGGTAAACGGATGACCCAGGGCGCGGGTGATACGGGCGGCATACGCGGATACGGCGTACGGATGGAGCAATGATCAAAGCTCCGGAATTGCCGCGCGAATATTCGGGAAAGGGCTGCTTGTCAGCTCAGCGCACGGTCAAGGTGGACATAGCCGCCATCGACGTACACCCACTGACCGGTGGTGTGGCTGGAGCGGTCGGAGAGCAGGAATGCCGCTTCATTACCGATCTCTTCGGTGGTAGTCATACGATGTTCCAGCGGAATCTTGTCGGTGATCACCGACAGGCGCGCCTGCTGGGCCGCTTCATCGCCAAAGGTCTTGATCCAATCGGCATAGAGCGGGGTCCAGCACTCGGAGACGACTATGGCGTTGACACGCACGCTATCGTGCACCAATGCGGCGGCCCATTCACGGGTCAGGCCCAGGATCGCGCCCTTGGCGGCCGCATAGGCGCTGGTCTTGCCTTGGCCGGTAAGCGCGGTCTTGGACGAGATGTTCACGATGGATCCGCGGCTTTCCTTGAGATACGGCACGGCCGCGTGGACCAGCTCGTAATAGTGAGTCAGGTTGCCGTGAAGCGATTCCTCGAACTCACGCCAAGTAGTGGTCTCGAGATCCTTGTTATCGTTCTTTCCGGCGTTATTCACAATGCCATCGATATGGCCGTACTTCTTGTATGTTGCTTCGACGACGCCGGCGATCTTGTCGGTGTCGTTGAGGTCAAGCAAGTGCACATCATAGGTGGTGGTGTACTGCTCGATATCCTTCTTGAACTCGTCGAGAGCGCTGTCGGGTCGATTAATCACCACCGGGATGGCCCCCTCCTGGGCCAGTTGCAGCGTGATGCCTTTGCCGATGCCTTTGAAACCGCCGGTGATGATGATGACTTTGCCTTCGAGATGCAGATCCATGGGAACTCCTTCGTCCATCCTTATTCTGCGTTTCATGGGTGTTCCATGTCACGCCCGGCCGGGGCTTCGGCGCCCCAGCCGGAGTGGTTGTGTGTTGTTGTGTTGAGTTGTGTTGTTCAGTTATGAATTTCCAATTGCGGTCAGCAGCGATACAGGTACTTCTCGGCCGTCTCCAGCGTCATTTCGGTACCGTTGCCCGGAGCGGTCGGAGCGACGTAGTTGCCGTCCTTGATCTCAGTCGGATGAACGAAATGTTCGTGCTGATTATCGACATATTCAATCATTCGGCCATCCATCGTGCCGGATACCGCCACATAATCGAACATCGCGAAGTGACACACGGCCTCGCACAGACCCACGCCGCCGGCGTGCGGGCAGACGGGCTTGTTGAACTTCTTTGCCAGCAGGTATTCGAGCACGATCTCCTGCGGACCGGCCACTCGGGTGGCGTCAATCTGCATGATGCCGAAGGCGTTGGCCTGCAGGTACTGCTTGTACAGAATGCGGCTCTGCATCTGTTCGCCGGTGGCGACCTTGATGGGATTGATGGCGCGCGCAATCGTGGCGTGGCCAATCACGTCATCCGGGCTGGTCGGCTCCTCGACCCACGCCAGATCGAAGTCGTGGAACTTGTTGATCCAGTCGATGGCGGTGGGAACATCCCACACCTGGTTGGCGTCCACGGCGAGGCGCACGTCGGGGCCGATGGCCTCACGGGCCTTGGACAAGCGGCGCAGATCGTCATTGATATTCTGGCCGACCTTAAGCTTAATCTGCTTGAAGCCCTTGACCTGGGTCTCCTCCTTGGCGAGGGCCACCATCTTCTCATCCGAGTAGCCGAGCCAACCGGGAGCGGTTGAATAGCCGGGGTAACCGACCTCCAGCAGATGCTTGATACGCTCGGCCTTGCCCTTCTGACCCTCTTTGAGAATCGCAACGGCTTCCTCAGGGCGCAGGGCGTCGGTCATGTAGCGGAAATCGAGCGTGGAGACCAGCTCCTCCGGCTCCATCTCGCCCAGCAGCAGCCACAACGGCTTGCCCGCACGCTTGGCCTTGATATCCCACAACGCGGAGAGCACCGCGCCGATGGCCATATGCTCCACGCCCTTTTCAGGGCCAAGCCAACGCAGCTGGGAATCATGCACGAACAGGTCCCATGCAATGCGCATGTTGTCGAGCAGTTCCTCGGTGTTGCGCCCAATCAGCACCTGCGACATCGATTCGATGGCCTTGCAAACCACGTCGTTGCCACGGCCGATGGTGAACACGAATCCCACACCCGTGATGCCGTCGTCGGCGCTGGTGGAAATCTCCACGTACGCAGAGGAATAATCCGGATCGGGGTTCATTGCATCCGAGCCGGAAAGCGTCGTTGAAGTGGGGAATCGGAAGTCATACGTCTTGACTTTGGTGATGGTACTCATGTGTTCGGGCTCCTTCGCCTGGTGTGAACCAACGGCTATATCGTACGTCCGAATAAAGAAATTTGCAAGCCTATTTGCGAAAATTTTTATTCAAGGCCGGACAAAGGGCAAGAAAACATGGAATTGTTACGGCACAATGCGTCATAATGGTGGGAACATCGACGAAATCGTCTCAGTAATTGAACGACGAATATCCAAGAGGGAAGCACCGATGGCTAACGATACATCCACCCACAAGCTCAAGGTCGGCGAGCTCGCAAAAATCGCCGGCGTATCCGCATCCACTGTTTCCAAAGTCATCAATGGCAGGCCAGGCATTTCCGACGAGACGCGGAGACAAGTCGAGCAAATCCTCAAAGATCACGGTTACTCAAGGCCTCTGGTCAACACCAAACTCTCCCCCACCATAGAGCTCGTCGTCGAATACATTGAGCACAACGGCACGATGGAACTCATCAAATACGCCTCATACTGGGCGCAGCAGGCGGGCCTCGCCATCACGGTCACCCAGACCAACCATGGCGATGCCACGGAAGACTGTTTCCGCGGCATCATCGATAGAAATCCCCAAGGTGTGATTATGCAGCAGATGGGCGGTCTGACCACTCAAGCGAAGTCTTTGTTGAAATCGCGCAGTATTCCCGTGGTCATCATCGACCCAATCGATACCGTCGATTCGGATGTGATGAGCGTGTCCATCGATAACTGGACCGCAGGATACCAGGCCGGCAAACACCTGCTGTCGCTCGGCCATCGACGCATCGCCGTTATCCGGGGGCCGGCGAACCTACAGACCAGCATCGCGCGCTATAGCGGATTCACCGCCGCTCTGCAACAGGCCGGGGTGGATCTGCCGGAGTCCTATATCGAACAGGGCGACTACTTCCCCGCCGAAACAAGCTATGAAGCAGCCTGCCGGCTGCTGGAACTCACCGACCGACCCACCGCGATTTTCTGCTGCAACGACTTATCTGCGGTAAGCACGTATCGTGCCGCACGAGAGCATAAGATCGCGTTGCCAAAGCAATTGTCCGTCATGGGGTTCGACGACATTTTCCCCGCCGGCCAACTCATGCCCTCCCTGACCAGCGTGCATCAACCGTTCAGCGAAATAGCCCAACGCGCCGTGCAGATGATCATCGACAGCCGCAAGGGCAATCAGGGTGATATGCACGTCATCCTCCCCACCAGTGTCGTCACCCGGGAAAGTACCGTACCGCCTCAGTCATCGGCCCGATAATCGGCCAGATTCAAGCTGGCGGCCACCCGATTGGACGCGAACGCACCCACCGAAACCAGCGCATAGCACAGCACAAGCCCGCCGAAGAAGCTGGCCAGCGTGGCCGGTTCGGTCATCGAAGCGGCGAACAGCGGTGCCATAAGCAGCATGGAACACCCACCGGCCACAAGCACCACGACGTTGAGCGGAGTCAACACCTCGATGAATCGCGCGCGATTGAGCGTCTTGACATCAGTGCCTTCCAGCACCAGCATGCGGTATTCGCCGGCTTGATCGTAGACGCTGCCAGCCTGCATCACGCCGGAGCTGACCGCGGCGAGTACAGCGGCGAACACGAGCGTCAGAATGCCGCCGGTGCCGATGTCGCGAATGAACACGGTGGACGGGTCGTTGGCGTCACCGACCACGGCGGCCGATCCGAAGAATCCGCAGATCGAGGTGATGCCGGCGATGAACACGGCCAGTGCAATGCCGGACACATTGCGCCACGCGCGCTTCGGATTGTCGAGAATACGGCGCATGGCAATCATCGTGGCCGCGTCCTTGGGATGCTTGGCCTTCGCCTTGGCACGAGCCGTGACCACCCATGAGCCCGCGAGGTTCACCAACGCGAAGCACAGCAGTATGAATCCAAGAATCACGGCGTACATCACCGCTTGTCCGGCCTGCGCCAGCACGGCCGGGTTCTTGAATACGAACATGGCCACCACCATGACCACCGTGAACAGCACCACGCGAGCGCCCGAAGGCAAAGCCGCGGCGGCTCGGGACGTGACTCCCAGCGGAGTGATCACCACACGGCGCAAAGTGACTAGCGATGAAATCAGCGCCAGCACGGCCACGCCAGCAAGCGTGGCGATAAGAGCCAACGCCCCCACCCACAACTGTTCAAAGGTAAAGCGTTGCTCTTGGAACGGAATCAGCATGACCGCCGGCATCAGCGCGCAGTAACCGGCGATGCCAATAAGCGCGCCGATCACCGCTTGTCCCGCAGCATCGAGCGCTGTCAGACGAACGACCTGACCGGTGGTCGCACCGGCGAGACGAAGCGCGGCAAGACGAGCATCGCGACGGGATGCGGCCAATCGAGCGGCCGATCCGGCGAGCGCCACGAATGGCACGACAAGCAACATGCAGGCGAATACCGCCAATGCCACATAAGCACCGTAGAATTGGGCCAGATTCGTCGGATCGCTGGCCTGCTGTTTCCAAGCGGCCACCGTGCCGGGCTGGCAAGCATCAAGATTAAACAGACAGGTGACGGTATGGTCGGCCGAGGCACGCCAGATAAAGCCGTGCACTCCACCCAGCACGGTGAGGAAGATGGCAGTGGCTGCGGCGAAAGCGACGATTGCCAGTATCGAGGTATGGCCGGTACTACCACGCGAACCCGGGCGGTGGAACAGCCTCCAAAGGGCGAAGGTGTTCATCGCTTGCCTCCCGCGTTGATGTCGTGACCGACGGCTGCAGCAGCGTTGGCGTCGGCATCCGGCTGACGCAGCCTACCGTCCTGCATCATTACGGTTCGGCCACAGAAGCCAGCGACGTTGGGATCGTGCGTTACGACCACTACGGCAGCGCCGTTATCGCGGGCGGCGGCCATCAGAATGCCCATCACCTCACGTCCGGTGGCCTGATCGAGCGCGCCGGTCGGCTCGTCGGCGAAGACCACGGCTGGTTTCACGGCGAGCGCACGGGCGATGGCGATGCGCTGCATCTGACCGCCGCTCATCTCCCCCGGCCGGTTATTGGCGAGGGCACGAAGGCCCATGCGTTCCAGCCAGAGAATCGCGGTGTCGGTGGCGGTGCGGTATGGCATGCCGTCGAGCATCATCGGCAGTGCGATATTTTCGACTGCCGGCAATTCGGGGAGCAGCTGGCCGGATTGGAAGACAAAACCGAAAGCGTTGCGGCGCAGCTTGGTGCGGCCGGCATCGCTCATGGCATCCAGATTCGAGCCACGGAAGGTCACTGTGCCGGCGGTCGGCTTGATGATGCCGGCGAGCGCGTGCAGCAGCGTGGACTTGCCGGAGCCAGACGGGCCCATGACAGCAACCGTCTCACCCTCACCCAATGCGAAGCTCACGTGGTTCAGGGCAAGTGTGTGCATGGTGNCNCCCGTGAAGAAGGCGTCACCGTCGACGATATGAGCATCAAGCAGCGCGTGATGATTCTGGCCACG